>Ga0224736_1024_pt2 | contig 52099 bp, 57 predicted proteins | sample IA12soil_MG_GH6A_FD_161628 | JGI IMG/M metagenome (GOLD analysis project Ga0224736, IMG submission 161628) | Enriched cells from agricultural soil in Iowa, United States - IA12soil_MG_GH6A(-) | ecosystem: Environmental > Terrestrial > Soil > Agricultural land | place: USA: Iowa | collected 2017-05-08
TAGTGAATTCCAGTAACATCGGTTGGTAACACGTCAGGAGTGAACTGAATGCGTTTAAATTCAACATTTAAACAGTTGGCAAATGCTTTTGCCAATAAAGTTTTTCCCGTTCCTGGAACACTTTCCAGCAATATATGTCCTCCTTGTAATAAAGCAATGATCATTAAATCAACTTCACTATCTCTTCCAATAATAACTTTCGATATCTCACTTTTTAGCTTTCCTATGTATTCATTCACATAGCTTCCCCCTTTGTTTGCAATCAATCTTTACTAAAAATATAACAATTAAAACAAATATTGTCACTTTATTGAATTTTTGAATAAATAAAGAGAAATACTTTTGCAATAAAATATCTTGAATTTTTCTAAAAAATGGTGCAAACTGTTAACTAAGATAATTGAAAATTATAAAATTACCTTTTTGAGTTAGGGGAGATGGCATTGAAAAAAGCCGATGTGGGAAATCTTATTGAATTCCGGGATGGATTACAAGGGATTGTTGAAAAGGTAAATGAAAATTCTGTTATAGTTGATTTAACGTACATGGAAAATTATCGTGACCTGGATTTAGAAGAAAAAACAGTTGTAAATCATAAAAATTATAAAATTATCGCAGCATCCCGAAATTAATCATAAAAAGAACCTAGGAAATGACCGTTCATTTCTTAGGTTCTTTTTATTTATGAAGCGTTTTAGATGGCTTAAACCAAAGAAGAAAGACAAATAATAAGCTAAAATAACCAAACATTGGATACAAATAGGATAACAAAGTACCGTAATGAAAATAGCTCAAACTATAGATAATAATTAAAACACATGTAAATATCCATCCGCGATGAATGGAAATATATTTACTAAATTGTTTTTCCAATCCATAGATATTTCCAATCAATGAAGTGAAAATTTCACCGAAAATGATTAAAACGTAAATAAAGTAAATACCAATAAAAGAGCTTTTTACTACGGCAGCCATTGGAATCTCATAATGCTGCACATTTGGTAACGTTATAAGGGTGAAATGACTAGATACCAAGATAATGGTTAAAAGAATCCCGCCAATAATTCCTCCTGCCTTTACTATTTTTTTATCATTCACTTCCGTAGCAATTGGAACAAGGACAGCTTGTGCTAACGATAAATTAAATGCTGCATAGGAAAAAGGAGAAACTATCGCTTTCCATAAATGGAGTTCCTCTGGAATATTAATAAAATTTTCAGCGAATTCCAGGTGGGTAATTGATTTTGTCATAACGATAAAATTAAATAACAACATAATAGGGACAACGAATGTATTAACTGCAAATATCCCTTTAGTCCCCACAGCCATTACTATAATAGTTAAAGCAATCGTAAAATAAACCCCCACCCATTTATCAATAGCTAATTCTTGCTGAAAAACAGCACCAGCACCAGATAGCATGACAGCACAAACGCCTAACAGCATAATCATCATAAAGAAGTTCATAATTTTTGCTAATATTGGTCCAAACAAATATTCATTTAATTCTTCGTATGAATTTGCTTTTAATTCAATAGATTTTATCATTAATTTTGAACCAAGAAGGATAAATAAATATCCTGCTGCTAATATTGCTAAAAAACCAACAAATCCATACTTAGTAAAAAACTCAACAATTTCTTTGCCTGTTGCAAACCCTGCTTCGATTACTGTTCCAACATAAACAGCTGCAACTTGAAAAGCACCTACCCACTTAGTCACATTGCATCTCCTTTCAATGAACGACACTATTAATAGATATGTACAAGCAACCAAAAATAGACAAGTAATTAATGAAAATCGTATAGATAATAATAAAATCCGCTGAAAAAAAATTTGGTCAAAAATAGTCAAAAACAGTTTACAAAATTATTGAGCTGATGTATACTGAGTTCACAAGGTCAAATTTGGTCAAACATTTCCTTGTCTAAAAGTACTATAATGATAAAAAGGTTTTAATATTAAAAGCCTTTCTTTTTTAACCATTTAGTCAAAGTTAGTCAATATCAAAAAGCAAGAAAACTACAATTCTTTCTTTAAGGAGGAGGAATGATTTATATGCTATGTCAAAAATGTCATCAAAATGAATCTAATATACAATTACATGTAAACATTAATGGAAAACAGCAAGATATGTATTTATGTTCAACATGTTTTCAACAAGAAAAAGCAAAGATTGGTAATTCCTTTGGAGGTGTACCTAATATGAATGGATTTGGAGGATTTAATGGATTCGGTTCTATAGACGATCTCTTAAAAGGTTTTGCCGGCCCAGAAAATCAAATGAATTCTGCTGTAAAGACAGAAAACAAAAACGGTGGCGGCGGTTTCTTAGACCAATTTGGCCGTAATTTAACCAATATGGCAAAGGCAGGCCTGATTGACCCAGTTATTGGCCGCGATGAAGAAATTAAACGTGTTATCGAAATTTTAAATCGTCGGAATAAAAATAACCCTGTCTTAATAGGTGAGCCTGGTGTTGGTAAAACAGCCATTGCTGAAGGTCTTGCCTTAAAAATAGCTGAAAATGATGTACCTGCAAAATTAAAAAATAAAGAAGTATATTTATTGGACGTTGCATCTTTAGTAGCTAATACTGGGATACGGGGACAATTTGAACAACGAATGAAACAGCTCATTGCAGAGCTTCAAACTAGAAAAAATATTCTATTATTTATCGATGAGATTCATTTACTTGTCGGTGCAGGATCTGCTGAAGGATCAATGGATGCTGGAAATATTCTAAAACCAGCTCTAGCCCGTGGTGAATTACAAGTAATTGGAGCCACTACCTTAAAAGAATACCGACAAATTGAAAAAGATGCAGCTTTAGAGAGAAGATTTCAACCAGTGCAAGTTAATGAGCCTTCTTTAGATGAAACCGTTCGAATTCTAAATGGCTTAAAAGCAAAATACGAACAATACCATGGGGTTGCTTATACGGATGAAGCGATTGAGGCAGCTGTAAAATTATCACATCGCTATATTCAAGACCGTCACTTACCCGACAAAGCGATTGATCTAATCGATGAGGCAGGTTCGAAATTAAACTTATCCGTTAATGTGTTAAATAAAGATGAAATTCACGCACGATTAAAAGAAATTCATCATGCAAAACAAACTGCACTTGAAAATGAGAAATATGAAGACGCAGCAAAATTACGTGATGAAGAGGCAAATTTAGAAAAACAACTAAATTCAGATGCTGAAAGTGAAAAACCAATTGTTGAAGCAGCTCACATCCAAGAGATTATTGAGAAGAAAACAGGTATCCCTGTTGGTAAGCTTCAAGCTAACGAACAAGAAAAAATGAAATATCTTGAAGACCATTTAGCTGGCAAAGTTATTGGACAAGAAGAAGCTGTTCGCAAAGTTGCAAAAGCCATTCGCAGGAGCCGCGCCGGACTAAAATCAAAAAATCGTCCAATTGGTTCTTTCTTATTTGTTGGTCCAACTGGTGTTGGTAAAACAGAATTAACAAAGACACTTGCCGAAGAATTATTTGGCACAAAGGATGCAATGATCCGGCTCGACATGAGTGAGTACATGGAAAAACACAGTGTCTCTAAATTAATTGGGTCACCTCCTGGCTATGTCGGCCATGAAGAAGCTGGTCAATTAACAGAAAAAGTACGTCATAACCCATATAGCATCATTTTATTAGATGAGATTGAAAAGGCACATCCTGATGTACAGCATATGTTCTTACAAATCTTAGAAGATGGTCGCTTAACAGACAGCCAAGGTAGAACGGTAAGCTTTAAAGATACTGTCATTATTATGACAAGTAATGCAGGTATCGGAGTGAAACCTATCCACGTTGGATTTGGAAATAATGAAGCGATTAAAGAAGCAAGTATTCTTGATTCCCTTGGAAGCTTCTTTAAACCCGAATTCCTGAACAGATTTGATAGTATTATCGAATTTAAACCATTAGAAAATGGTCACCTATTAAAGATAGTTGATATTATGCTTAATGATCTTCATGAAACATTAAAAGAACAACAATTAACTCTCGAAATTACACAGGAGGTAAAAGAAAAACTTGCAGAAATGGGCTATCATCCCGCTTTCGGTGCTAGACCATTGCGCAGAGTAATTCAAGAACAACTGGAAGATGGCATTACTGATTATATTCTTGAACACCCTTCTCAAAAATCATTAAAGGCTGTAATGAACGAAGATAAAATTAGTGTTATTGCAAAATAATAAAAAGGAGAAAAGCAAATCCGCTTTTCTCCTTTTTTATTACTTATTTAACTTCTATTTACATATTAAAGTTTCTTGTCATCCACTTGTTCAAGCCAGTTTTGAATCGAGTCCACTACTGATTCAACACAGCCATCTTCAAATGGTGAAATAAGATTTGCCTCTGCAACAAGACCTGTGAAAGATTTGCTTCCCCCTTGTTTACATAAATGCAGATAATCTTTCCATGCTTCCTCATGGTTCTCTTGTGATTTCTTCCAGAATTGGAATGCACAAATTTGTGCCAAAGTATAATCAATATAGTAGAAAGGTGAATTATAGATATGACCTTGTCTTTGCCAGAATCCACCGCGATTTAAGTAATCGTTGTCATCATAATCACGATGCGGTAAATATTTTTCTTCGATATTTTTCCATGCTTGTTTTCTTTCAGCAGGTGTAGCACTTGGATTTTCATAAACAAAATGCTGGAATTCATCTACCGCAACACCATAAGGCAAGAATTGAAGTGCACTGCCCAAGTGAGAAAATTTATACTTCTCTGTATCCTCCTTAAAGAATAACTCCATCCACGGCCAAGTAAAGAACTCCATACTCATAGAGTGAATTTCACATGCTTCATATGTCGGCCAATTGTATTCAGGAATCTCGAAGTGACGACTGGAGTATACTTGGAATGCATGTCCAGCCTCATGTGTTAATACATCGATGTCTCCAGATGTACCATTAAAGTTTGAGAAAATGAATGGCGATTGATAATTTTCAATGTACGTACAATAGCCGCCGCCTGCTTTACCCTTTTTCGCTACTAAATCCATCAAATTCTTTTCATTCATAAACGTAAAGAATTCATTCGTTTCCGGGGATAGTTCGGCATACATTTTCTTGCCGTTCTCAATAATCCATTCTGGTGAACCTTTTGGTGTAGCATTTCCCGAGGTAAATTCAAAACCTTCATCATAAAATTTTAAAGAGTCAACCCCAATTCGTTCCTGCTGACGTTTTCTAAGTTTTGTCGTAAGTGGTACAATATAATCTTTCACCTGATCGCGAAATTTAGCGACCATTTCTGCATTATAATCAGTACGAGCCATACGATAATAGCCAAGCTCGACGAAATTTTTATATCCTAAAGTTCTTGCGATTTCATCTCTAACTTTCACTAATTGATCATAAATAGAATCAAATTCTTCCTCATGCTCTGCAAAGAATCCAAATCTTGCATCATTGGCCTTTTTACGCATTTCACGGTCCTTTGATTCCGTAAATGGCTGTAATTGTGCAAGCGTCCTTTCTTCTCCTTCAAACATGATCTTTGCAGATGCTACAAGTTTCGTATATTCCGAAGAAAGCTTATTTTCCCTTTGCAATAATGGAATGATTTCTGGTGAAAATGTTTTTAACTGCGCTTCTGCCAATGCAAACAGCTGAGTTCCCCATTTTTCTTCCAATTCAGAACGGAATTTCGAGGAAACCAGTGCTTGATAATACTTCGAAATAAACCCCTCTACTATAGGAGCTATTTCATCCATATAATCATTTTCTGCCTTGTAAAATTCGTCATTTGTATCTACTGTGTGACGAATAGAGCAAAGGTTGAACATTGTACCAAGGTTGTTGCGAATTTGATTAATGCGATTCATCGCTTCACTTTGTTCTGCAGCACTTGCTGCATTTTCAAACTTTTCAATTTCTGATTGAAAAGCGGCTTCTACTTCAGCCATGTTAGGTCTCTCATATTTATAATCTTCGAATTTCATATGTATGAACACCCCTTGATAATAGAATACTCCCATAATATTCGCTATTCTCGTATAAAAGTCCTTTATTTCTAAAAAAATCTTTATACTATCGCTGTTTAAAAATAGAAAAGGCACCTCTAAACAAGATGCCTTTGATTATTAACGTAATTTCCTTGTATTATATCCTATCTTCTTTAATAGCTCGATTGCTATTTCCTTTTCTTCTGAACTTAAAATCGACATTGATTTTTGAATTCGCTTTTGATGCTCAGGAAAAATAGATGCAATTAATTCCTTGCCTTTTTCCGTAATATGCGCAAATGTTACACGACGATCTTGGGGACATGTAACACGATTCAGTAATTCTCTTTTTTCTAGTTTATCCACTACATATGTAATGCTCCCACTGGCAAGCAGAATTTTTTCACCTATTTGCTGCAAAGGTTGCTCTCCTTTATGGTATAACAATTCCAACACAGCAAATTCAGTAGGGTGAAGCCCACATTTTTGAATATATTGATTAGAATACTCATTTAATCCTCGAAATGCCCGAGATAATACGATAAATAATTTTAGCGCCTGTTGTTCATCTTTTTCCATATAATCATTTCCTTTTCATACACATAAAATTAGTGATATTATAAGGAATATAGAAATTTTTGTCAATTTATTTATTCTACAGTACCAAGATTTAAAATAATAAAAGGTTAACCCAAAAAGTGGGATAACCTTCAAAAAATATGGAAATTTATTGATGGTGGTAAGGAAGTTTTTACATGGTGAGGATTTATTAGTATGATCTCTTTACCGTTAGAGGAATTTTTCGCAAAGTTGTAGAACAATTACCATCTATTAAATTTTATTGAATAAATATGATCTCCAGTCTATTTTAATATAATCTTTTTACCTGTTCTCTCGAAATAGCCTGACCACTTTTACAGTACAATATAAAAGACATTTCTTTGACAACACTTGCCTTGCTTTGGTTATTTCCCTCTTGAAAAAGGTAATGATACTCATTAAGAAGCTCGTCCAATTGCTGACTGCAAGCAACTGTCTTCTTATCCGTTAGGCCATAACATTTTCCAAGGTTAATCATTTCTTCCCGTTTCTTTTGAATTTGATTTAAAAAGCTATATTCTGATACCGTATCACTATACACAATTACTGTCTCCTTCAACCAAAAAGTTATTCAATTAACGAAATAATTATTTCCCTTGAGAATTATCGCAGGTATTGACGAAAAAGTAAATAGATTCGCAATATTAGACAAAGGTTCTAATAAGTTCTTGTTTTTCTACAATCTTCACGCGTATTTTCGACAAATATAGCTTCTTTCGTCATTTTTCACCTATAACAGTAAATACTACAAATGGGAGGAATTAATATGTTCTTTAAAAGACTTTTAGGAAAAATTGCATATAAACTCTTTTATAATGAGGCCAAAAAATATATAGATGATAAAAAAGGGACGGATAAGTTACTTTCTCGCACAGAAAGAAAAGCACGAAATAATAGGGTGAGCTTAGGGAATGTTGGGAGAAAGTTATCATTGCTTATTCAATTATTAAAATCATGGGTGACCGGAGAATATAGAGATATTCCATATAGAACTATAATAATGCTGCTAGTGGGACTCTTATATTTTGTCTCTCCTATTGATGTTATTCCTGATTTTCTATTTGGATTTGGTTTTATTGACGATGCTGCCGTTATTGCCCTGATATTTTCCCAAATCGATAAAGACCTAATAAAATATCTTGAATGGAAGAAAAAACAAAGACCATGAAGGAATATCCTCTTGGTCTTTGTAACTAATCTAATCGCCATTCCTCGATTAAAAAATATTTAATTGTTGTATACGATTAACAGCTTCTAACAATCTAGATTCGGTTGTTAAAAGACCAACCCTTACATATCCTTCACCATATTGACCAAAGCCAATCCCTGGCGCCACTGCAACATGAGCTTGTTCCAGCAACAAATCCGAAAATTCAATCGAGGTATACCCTTTAGGTACCTTTAACCACGCAAAAAAGGAACCGTCTGGTGCCTTAACGTCCCATCCAATATTCTTCAAGCTTTTGATAAAAACATTTCTTCTGCTCTCATACATTGCAGTAATTTCATATACGCAATCTTGTGATTCTAATAACGCCGCAGCCGCTGCTTCTTGTACAGCTCCAAATATACTGACATACAAATGATCTTGAAGTAAATTTATTGCATCAACCACGCTTGCATTTCCAACTGCAAACCCTATTCGCCAACCTGCCATATTATATGTTTTGGATAATGTATAAATTTCTATTCCTGTATTCTTTGCTCCTTCTGCTTGCAGAAAACTTACAGGCTTATTTCCATTATAACCGATTGCACCATAAGCAAAATCATGAACCACACAAATATTATTCTTTTCCGCGTATTGTACGGTCTCTTCAAAGAAAGATACATCTGCACATGCACCAGTTGGGTTATTTGGATAATTTAAAAACATCAGTTTTGCAGCATCTGATATTTCTTGTGGAATGGAATCATATACTGGCAGAAAATGATTTTCCTCAAGTAATGACATATTATACATAACCGCTTGAGCTAATGCCACACCAGACATATAATCTGGGTAACCAGGGTCTGGAACTAAAACCGTATCACCGGGATTCACTAAACATTGTGAGATTTCAACAAGTCCCGCTTTGCCGCCAAATAAAATCGCCACCTCGGATTCCGGATTTAGTGTAACCCCATATTCTCGTTTATAGAACGTTGCTACTGCTTCTTTTAAATAAAGATAGCCTCTAAAAGGAGAATATTTATGATTGATAGGCTTTGCAGCTGCATCCTGCAATCGCTGGACAATATGCTTTGGTGTCGGCTGATCCGGATTGCCCTGTCCTAGATTTATCACATCATGTCCTTTCTTTGTAATTTGTTCAACTTTGGAAACAAGAGAAGCGAAAAATTGCTTCGGTAAGTGGTTAAGGATGTCAGATTTCGGAAAGACCTTCATTGTATTACCCCTTTTTACAAAATTAACGATGCAGAATATTCATTTCTTTAAAATTCTTCTTTCAAAATCTTTTTACAAATGTTATAACGAAAACAATACGATGTAAAGGACTTTTTATGAGGAGTGATAGAAATGAAGCTAAAGATTGCTTGCATACAAATGGATATTGAGTTTGGTAATCCGGATAAAAACTATGCAGAAGCTAAAAAGTGGATTAAAAAAGCTGCGGAGGAAAAATGTGATATTGCCGTACTACCTGAATTGTGGACTACCGGTTATGATTTAGCTCGATTATCCATGATTGGGGATAAAAATGCAGAGGAATCTGTATGTTTCTTACAAAATGCAGCAACAGAATTTGCAATCCATTTGGTTGGAGGATCTGTAGCGAAGATAACACCTGAAGGAATCTTTAATACAACGCTAATTGTAGATCGAAATGGACAATTGATTAAAGAATACGAAAAACTTCACCTGTTTAGGTTAATGGATGAGCACTTATATCTGCAAGGTGGAAAAAAAGACGGGTTATTCCACCTTGAAAACGAAACATTTGGCACAGTTATTTGTTATGATATTCGTTTTCCTGAGTGGATTCGAAGACATGCATTAAGTGGTGCCAAAGCCATCTTTGTTTCAGCGGAATGGCCAAATCCGAGGTTACATCACTGGAAAAGCTTATTAATCGCAAGAGCCATTGAAAACCAATGCTATATTATTGCTTGTAATCGAGTGGGAAGTGATCCTAAAAATCAATTTTTCGGTCACTCTCTCATTATTGATCCTTGGGGAGAAATAGTTGCCGAAGGAATGGAAGGTGAAGAATTAGTAACAGGTGAAATTGATCTAAAAAACGTCTTACATGTACGTAATACCATTCCAGTTTTTGAAGATCGATTACCAAAATTCTACTAAGATATAGTTTTTCAAAATAACCTGAGAAAGAAACTAGCAATGCTAGTTTCTTTTAACAGGAATATAAATATGAAATTTAGTACCTACCCCAACTTCACTTTCAACCTCTACTTTTCCCCTATGTTCCTTGATAATTTTATAACTTACCATTAGTCCTAATCCAGTACCTCGTTCTTTGGTTGTATAGAATGGTTCCCCTAGTCGTTTTATCTTTTTCTCAGGGATTCCTTCCCCTTCATCCTCAATCACTATATGTATAAAATCACTTGGCTTATTATCCATCTTAATGGTTATAAAACCACCTTTTGGCATTACTTCTATCGCATTTTTAATTATATTAATAAATACTTGTTTCATTTGATTCGGTTCACAAAATACATAAGGAAGTTCATTAGCATATTCAACGTTAAACTGGATATTATTCATTAATGCCTGTCCATTTAATAACTCCAATGTTTCATTCATTACCTTTCTCATATCATTATCTTTAAATTGAATTGCCTGTGGTTTTGCTAATATTAAAAACTCGGTAATAGTTGATTCTATTCTTTTTAATTCAGACATAATTACTTTAAAATACATGGAGTGATCTTCTTTCATGCTCAATTCCAATAATTGAATAAATCCTTTTAAAGCAGTCATTGGATTGCGTATTTCATGAGCAATCCCCGCTGCTAATTCTCCCACTACACTGAGAGTATCAGATTTTTGTAATTGCTCCTGCATTCCTATTTTTTCTGTTACGTTTCGAATAACGGTTAAGCTTAGATTAGACGCGACATTTCCTTTAGAGCTTAACTCGAAATACTTATTACCATCTTCCGATGAAATAGTTAGTGTTGAATCGGAGGTACCTAGCCGCTCTAATTCATCTATATGTATTTTAATTTCGTGCTTATAATGGTCTTCAAGGATATCCCAAATACTTTTTCCAATAATGTCGTCTCTTTCAGCTTTCAAGAAATCAGCTGCTACCGGATTTATATCAATTATCTCATAGTGACGATTCCACAGCACCATCCCGTCCAAGGTGCCTTCAAATACTTTACGGAAACGTTCTTCGCTTTCTCGCAATTCCTTTTCCATTTTGTAACGTTCACTAGCATTGCGAAAAATAGTCATATTTGAGCCATCAACAAAATGCTTTTTTGCGGTAAACTCCAGTTGTTTCAACTGCCCATTAGGCATCAGAAATAGCAGTTCGTCTCTTATTTCTCCAAGCTCATAGAATTTCTTTAATAGCGAGTTGAAATGATCGTTTTTCTCTAACACAAAGTCCCAAATATTCCCTTTCAAAAACTCTTCAGAAGTACATTCGAATATTTTTAAAGCAGACTGATTAGCCATTAATACATTCCCTTCATTGTCCCAAAAAACAATACCATCAATTGCTTCTTCGAAAAGGCTTCTGTACAGCTCATCACTTTGCTTGAAATAAAAATTTTTTTGTTTCGCAATTTTTATATTTTCATCTGATATTAGCTCATCACTAATCTCCATTCACATTCTCTCCTATTTACTCTCTCTATACATAATACGGAATAAGGAACCTTCTCCTCTCCTATATCCATTATTTTCGGTACCTTTGCTGAAATTCCTGCGTATTTAACAATTTTTTTATATTATTCCTTAGATTGAGGTTTTTGGATTCTTTCGATAAAATAGAAAAGATGTTCAATCTTTAAAAAATGAGGTAATAAAAAAAATGAATATTATTGTGAGTACACTGAACGCGAAATATATTCATACAAACTTAGCGATTCGTTATTTAAAGGCTTATGCGGCTCCGGAATTTAATATAAAAATTGCAGAGTACACTATTAAAGACCCGATAATGAACATTGTGTCGGATTTATTTTCAAAACAACCTGAAGTACTAGGCTTTAGCTGTTATATATGGAATATTGAAGAAACCATAAAGGTTATTCAAGTGATAAAAAAAATTATGCCTAATTTAAAAATTGTACTTGGCGGTCCAGAGGTAACATATGATTTTACTTATTGGTTAAAACGGATGCCTGAGGTGGACTACATTGTAGTCGGTGAAGGAGAAGAGACTTTCAAACAACTGCTTCTCCAATTAAATGGCCCTATGGATATAGAAAATGTACAGGGCATATCTTATATGAAAGAAGGAAAAGTGGTTATAAATCCTCCTCGGGCTAAAATTGACCTAAAGCAACTCCCTAGCCCATTTCGCTTTGAAGAGGATTTACCGCATCTCTCCAAACGGGTCGTTTACGTAGAAACAAGCCGCGGCTGTCCATTCAATTGTCAATTTTGTTTATCCTCTATTGAATTGGGTGTTCGCTATTTTAATCGCGAAAAAATAAAAGAAGATATTCGGTTTTTAATGGACCATGGTGCAAAAACTATTAAATTTGTTGACAGGACATTTAATATTAGTCGTAGCTACGCAATGGAGATGTTCCAGTTTTTGATCGATGAACATAAGCCGGGCACTGTTTTTCAATTTGAAATAACCGGAGATATTATGCGACCTGAAGTAATTAACTTTTTGAATGAAAACGCTCCAAAGGGATTGTTCCGGTTTGAAATTGGCGTACAATCAACGAATGATTTAACGAATGAGTTGGTTAAGAGAAGACAGAACTTCGAGAAGCTCACAAGAACCGTTACGATGGTAAAGAATGGTGGAAAGATTGACCAGCATCTTGATTTGATAGCAGGTTTACCGGAAGAGGATTACCAATCCTTCCGAAAAACATTTAATGATGTTTTTGCTTTACGTCCTGAGGAATTACAGCTTGGTTTTCTAAAAATGCTAAGAGGGACTGGAGTACGAATAAGGGCGAAGGAACATGAATATGTCTATATGGATCACGCTCCATATGAAATTCTTCAGAATAATGTCTTATCATTTGAAGATGTTGTAAAAATAAAACAAGTGGAAGACGTTTTAGAAAAATATTGGAATGACCACCGAATGGATGAAACTATTGAATACTTGGTGACACAACTATTTGCAACACCTTTTGACTTTTTCCAAGAATTTGGCACCTATTGGGAACAACAAGGTTGGAGCCGGATTGGACATCAATTAGAAGATTTGTTTAAGCGATTGAGTCAATTTCTTAGCAGTATTCATTCATCCCATTTAGAAATAGTTGAAGGTCTAATGAAGTACGATTATTTAAAACATCATAGATATAAACCAAGAAAACCATGGTGGAAACAAAACATAGAAAAAGAAGAAGGTATGCAGGTTTATGAATTAGTAAAAAAACATCCGGAACATCTGGGAAAATCGTTTCTAGAACTTGAGCTTTCGGATAAAGATTTATTGAAGCATACAATCATTGAAAAAGTTCCTTTCGATAGTACTACATTTATAAAGTCAAAATTAATTGTAGAAAATCCATCCTACATATTGGTTTATTTTGATCCAGTTTCGGGGATCTCAAGCATCTTTCCAGTAGTGAAACAATAATGCCAGTTACTCGGCATTATTGTTTCTTTTTTCTTCTTCTTTCTTTTGATTACTATTCCTTGCCGCTTGACTAAGCTCTATAAATTTAGTTGCATTTATATCGCCGAATTCTGAACCTAGTTCTTCACTTGTTGTTATATTTTCTTTCCTACTATCCATTGTTCTTTCCTGCTCTCCCTTTTTTCGAGTTCCGGTTTGCATGTTTTGCCGTTTCTTCTCCGCTCGAATATTCCGTAGCGAATTCTGAATTCGCAAGGTTCTTTATTGGGGTTTTATTATTTTTTATAGCAGCATCACGTTCTGCTTTCCTTTTCACCATTATTACTCCTCCTTCAAATGAAAATGTCGTTATTATGGCTCATTGATATGATAACCGAAAGAGATGGATTTAATCTGGTGAAATCTTGATTTTTAGCTACGATTTGTTCAACATTTTACCACTTATGTTTTTTTCTTTTTATTTCATACTATTATTATTAGCAACAAAATCTTTATTAGAAGGGAGAAAAAATGATGGCTAGAAGCAGTAATAAATTATTAGTTCCCGGTGTGGAGCAATATTTAGACCAAGTAAAATATGAGATTGCCCAAGAATTTGGTGTGAATTTAGGCTCAGATACTGTTTCCAGAGCAAACGGTTCTGTTGGCGGAGAAATTACAAAAAGATTAGTAAAGCAAGCTCAAGCAGAGCTTTCAGGACAAAATAAATAGTAAAGAAATAGATAAAGCGATATTTTCTTAAAAGGTTAATCAAGAGTACTAAAAAGAAGGGAAAATTAATTATTTTCCCTTCCATTTATGTTCTTGTTTATTTTCTTTATGATTAACATAATGATTTTTGTTCTGCTCGATTTTTTTATGTAGATTTTTTTCAAGATTATTTCTGTCTTTTATATGATGATCTTGATGATTGGACATGTGATTTTGATTCCATTTTCCATTATTGCTTGGATTAGTTTTATTTCGATGATGAGCCCACGGAATACTTCTCTTTTCCTCTTTCTCAAGGGTTTTCATTTCATGCTCTAGTCTTTTTTCATTCTTTTTTTGCTGTCCAATATTCTTTTCTGGTTTTACATGCCTATAATTGGTGTTCTTCTTGATTGGCTCATTTTTCTTAGGTAACACTTTATGCGGTTCACTATGAGATTTTTCCGCTTTTTTATTTGCCTTATTTGTTTGATTATTCCCCATATTTTTTGTCTGTTCTTGCTTTGCCTGTTCTGTCTTTATCCTTTTTTCTAGCTTTGTTTGTTCTTTCTTTGTCCTTTTTTCTAGCTTTGTCTGTTCTTTTTTCACTACGTATGTTCCCGTAGAGACACCGCTTTTTAATGCATCCTTTCGCTCATCTATTGTTGCATTTACTACTTTAACATTTGCGTTAAAAATTTTAGCAATTGGAGCTAATTTTTGAACTTTTTCCTCTAACCTTTTATTTTTTTGTTTATGTTGATCTTTAATCACAGATGCAATAATGACATTTGCGTTTTTATCCAGATAACCCAATGACTTACTTTTGGATAACACTTGTTTTGCTATGTATTCAAAATCTTGATTGTCAGCGACATTCACTTTTGATAAAACTTTTTGACCATCTTGATTCAATGCTTTCGCACGAATAACCTGTAAATTTTTATTTAAGACAAGTTCAACACTTGGATTAGCATCAATGGAAACATAGGCATATGCCTTATTTTGATTTGATACATTAAAAACTAGTGCACATATTATTAGGGCACTTACTAATGCTAAACCTCCAATTTTAGCGGGTACAGGTACCAGGGGGAAATGAAGTTTTTTTACATATGGATTAAAAACTATTTCTTCTCCTATCTGCAAGTTATCATGAGGTTTCGCACCCTTTACAAATTCTCCTTCTGCGGTAAGCATGACAAGATATCTCTTTTTTATTTCAAGTATTACTCCTTTTCTCATCCCTCTAACCTGCCTTTTATATACTCCTTCAAATAAAGGAAATCACCCGCTAAAATTAAAACAACTGCAATGATATATTTCCGATTTCGTTCCAGTGTTTTTCGACTTACACTTACTCTTTTTTCCAGTAATTTCATAGGCAGCTTTTTATTTTCCATTAATTGGGCCAGCAACACACGATCCTCTACAATCGCTTTTGCTGCCATGAAAGCATTGATTCTTGCGTCTTCATGCTTTGGAGATTGTTTTACTAAATCGCTAAAAGACAACTTATACGTTTTTAATAATTCTTGAAAGCGAATAATCTCTTCTCTTCTTTTTTCGTCATCTTTTTTTATATGAAAACTTTCAATGGATAAATTGTCCTCCAATGATTGCAGTTTACCGTTATTTTCTCCATCGTTAGTTACTAATTGCATGCTTAGTTCTTTGTATTTGGAATTACTGCGAATATAATCAATAACTTTCCGTTTGATAATTACCTCTGCAAATGCGAGTAAGGATGAACCTTTATTATGATCAAATTTCATTATAGCCTCATGAAAAGCAATAAGACCAATGCTGAATTCATCATAACTCTCATCAATATAATGCTTGCATACCGAAGAAACTGTTTTCTTGATAAAAGGCTTATATTTTGAAAGCAATTCTTGTAATGCTGCTTCATCTCCGTTTTGGATAGACACAGCAATTTCTTCTAATGATTTATTCTTTTCTTTAAAAAGCAAATTGAGCATAGAACTCACCCCATCCTACTATTATAGCATGGATAGGACAATAGACTCGTTTTCTATGTAATTACAAAATTATTTCAATCAATATAAAACTACGACAACGATTACTAATTTGTGAGGGTGGAAAATAAATAAAAAAACTGCTAGTAGCAGTTTTTCCCATTACATTCCTTGACTTATCTCTGTATTGTTTTTCCTTGCGGTCAAGTACCCAGATAAAACAATTATTATGAGAACAGACCAAAATGCTAGTTTCCAGAAAACAGATTCCGGAAAATGTTCGTCTATTATTCTTATTTTTTCATGCGCTAATGTTAAGACTGTAAGCTTTACTCCAACCCAGCCTACAATGAGAAACGCTGCTGTTTCTAAGCTAGGGTATTTTTGCAGCAATTTCACAAAACTGTTTGCTGCAAATCGTATAATTACTAGGCCAATAATTCCTCCAAGCAGCATCACCGTAAATTGTGCTCCATCGATACCACCGATATGAAACCAACCGGCTGGTTTTAGTGTGATGGCAAGGGCAACGGAAGCAAGCATAGAGTCTATGGCAAAAGCTATATCTGCAATTTCTACCTTTAATACCGTCATCCAAAAGGAGGAATGCTTTTGCTTTTGGGTATGTTTTTGGCGTTCCTTCCCTAATATTTTCTTGTTTTTTAAAAGGTGATTAGCCGAAATAAATAGCAAATATAATGCACCAATTGCTTGTAACTGCCATACATTTACTAAGAAGGAAATTAGGAATAAAGCCAGAAAACGAAACAGGAATGCACCGATTAACCCGTAAAATAGTGCTTTCTGTTGTTTGTCTTGTGGTAAGTGTTTGACCATAACCGCCATTACAATGGCATTGTCAGCCGCTAATATTCCTTCTAATCCAACTAGCACAAGCAAAACCCAACCATACTCCATCATCAACGAAATGTCCATAATAATTTTGCCTCCCTTATGTTTTACTTCTAACAACATTAACCTATAAAGGACGCAAAAAAGACCTTTGCCCCTTATAGGCAAAGGTCTTGCTAGACATATGTATAATGCCAACAAAGCCGATGAATTTCTTCATGTAATGACGACTTTGTTTAGACGCTTTCGCATCTAAAGCTACTCCCCTTTGACATTGTCAAAGTATTATTATTTTTCTTTATTATACTGTACAAATTATCGTTTGGCAATAATTATTTTACCTGTCTTCTATTAGATTTATATCTCTTTGGATTTCTTTTTTAATATCAAGCCAATTACATGCCCAATGATTAAACCAGGAATGAGGAAAATCATAGGTAGAAATATAGGCCCAATAAAAATATTATGGATCTTAATTAGCGGTGAATACATGAGGCCAATAGTCACAAAATAAGCACCAAATGCGAATGGAAGATAACTATATTTTTTTACCTTTTCAAGTGCAGACTTATACGCATCCCACATTGCATACATATATAAACATGGATAGAACATTAACCATTGGTAGTTAATAATTTTACTTGCTGTGTCCGTTTTCCCTAAAAAACTAAGCATAATCCCTTCATTAAAATTGCTTTTCACATTAATCAAAAACTCTAATAAAATGAACAATATTCCTTTTACAAGCGACCCAGATAAAACTTGCGCAAAGCCTGGTAAGGCAATGCTCCATAAAATAGCCTCTAGCGGCTCCATCTTCTTCATGGTTTACCCTTTAAATGTAGTGGATTGTTGATCTTCAAATATTTTAGGATTTTCGTCCATTTCATTAAAGTCAATATTATCAGCCTTACCAGGTCCATTTAAAAAGGCAATCCAAAAATCAGTAATATCAAATGCTGAATTATCTTTTGCGCTCATAACCATTTCCTCCGTCATCATAAAAGAAGTCCTCCATAATTTTCCCATGCATAGTAAGATTTATACAGTAATTTAAAAGAAAGAGGCTGGGACATAAGTAAAAAAATCATTGAATTGGTTAAATTTACGAAAGCAAAAACGCATGAAATCAAAGTTTTTAAATTTGATTTCATGCGTTTTTTAATATTCACTGCGTTTTGGTCCCAGCATCTTTCTTTTAAATTGCTGTGGTTCTTCTTAGATAAGTCAACATCAGTTCGTGTACTACCTCTCTGTGTTTCCTTTATCTCAGTCGAAGACTGCGAAGGTGAAATTTATAGTGCTAATTTCACTCATCCAAACGCCGATGAACATGTCGCTTCCGTTTTTCTATTTATTCCATTGGATTGCTTAGTTTAATATCTGGATGTTTATCTTGAAACCATCTTAACGCAAAATCATTCTCAAATAAGAATAATGGTTTATCATATCGATCCTTAACGAGGAGACTGCGTGAGCTAGATAACGACTCATCCACTTGTGATTCGTCAATCCAACGAGGTATTTTGGAACCGATATGCTCCATAATGACCTCCGAATTATACTCATTTTTCATACGGTGTTCAAACACTTCAAATTGTAATTGTCCGACTGCTCCTAAAATATAATCCTCCATTCTATAGGTTTTATATAACTGGATAGCTCCCTCTTGGACAAGCTGAAGAACACCTTTATGGAAATGTTTTTGCTTTAATACATTTTTGGCTGAAACCTTTACAAATAACTCAGGAGTAAATTGCGGTAGTTTTTCGTATTGAAGTTTTCCTTTACCAATTGATAATGTATCGCCAATTTGATAGGTACCTGTGTCATAAATTCCAATGATATCTCCACTTACAGCATTATTTACGGTACTTCGATCATCCGCCAAAAATTGAGTGGATTGAGAAAGCTTAATGGATTTCCCTGTTCTTGTTAAAGTAACATTCATCCCTCTTTCAAATTCACCGGAACATATACGTAAAAATGCAATCCGATCGCGATGAGCCGGATTCATGTTTGCCTGAATTTTAAATATAAATCCGGAAAAATCCTCAGAAGTTGGTTCAATATAACCCTCATTAGAATTACGCGGTTGCGGCGATGGTGCGAATTGCAGATATGTTTCTAAAAAGGTTTGTACGCCAAAATTCGTTAAAGCACTGCCGAAGAATACTGGAGTTAAAGTTCCATCAGCAATTTTCTCACGAGAAAATTCATTACCTGCTTCATTTAAAAGCAGGATTTCTTCCAATGCTTGCTCGTATAAGCCAGATTGTTTCAATTTAGAAGAATCATCACTAATCTCCCCGTCTTCATTAAGAGAGATAAATCTTTCATTATCTTCCACACGAAATTGCTCAATCCGGTTGTAATATCGATCATATATCCCAAGAAATTCTTTCCCCATTCCAATTGGCCAATTCATTGGATATGATTCGATTCCCAATACTTCCTCAAGTTCAGCTAGCAACTCTAGAGGATTTTTCCCTTGGCGATCAAGTTTGTTAATGAAGGTAAAAATTGGAATCCCTCTCATGCGGCAAACTTTAAATAATTTAATCGTCTGATCCTCTATCCCTTTTGCAGAGTCAATGATCATTACAGCACTGTCAACCGCCATTAATGTTCGATAAGTATCTTCACTAAAATCTTGGTGTCCAGGCGTATCTAAAATATTTACACGGTAACCGCTGTATTCAAATTGCATTACAGACGACGTTACGGAAATTCCTCTTTGTTTTTCAATCTCCATCCAATCGGATGTTGCGAATTTCCCGGATTTCTTCCCTTTTACTGTTCCGGCAGCACGAATTGCACCACCGAACAATAGCAATTGCTCCGTTAAAGTAGTTTTTCCGGCATCCGGATGCGAAATAATTGCAAAGGTTCTTCGTGATAAAACCTCATCTTTAAATGTCATGATGTAATTTCCTTTCATTCCTAAAATTCTTAACCAGTACATGATTCCACTGCTGTACAACAGCAGTACTGAGTTTTATTTTTGTTCCGCTCTCTTTAATTTTTGAAGCGAAAAGCCTAACTGTTTAAAGTTTCATGTAACAATTATCGGTTATTACATTTCCCTTGTCCACCCATATATTTTGATTGCCAATTCTATTGCAGCAGTCTCCCCGCCAACCTTGTCTTGCAAGCTTTTTGATATTCGTTCTAAAAGCTCCTCTTTATTATCATCGTATGTAAAATACGTGGACCATTCCAATACCGGAACAGCAATAACAAAATAATCGTCTTTTTTATTTTCATATATATAAAGATCTTCTTGCTTATCTAAAATGGTAGTTTTCCTAATTTTCATCTAGTTTTACCTCCAGTAATAAAAAAGATGCTTAGTGAAAAATATCAAGCTTGTTTTAAAGAATGTATAATGGTATCCGGAATTTTCTCTGCTACCCGGCCCTTTCTTCCATTTGTCCTTTCCGCCTGCAGCAATGAATTTAAAATTGCTTCCTCTGTAGCCTCTGCTACCGCTTGGAAAAGTAAATTCATGACTGGATGATCCTCTCGTAATATATCGATGGTTTCTATCCCTTCTTTTTGATTATGAGAGAAAGTTACAGCATTAGAAAAAGCGATCACAATATCGCCACTCCCATGATGAATATGGCTTCCAATTCTGCTAAGTCCAACAGGACATCTTTTTGCTAAGCGCTTCAGTTGCCGATCAGATAGTGGTGCATCTGTTGCAAGAACCATCATGATTGATCCATCGGGTCGTTCCATTTTATCTTCCTGTTTGATTATATCAAAATATAATTCATCTTTCTTTCCAAAATTACTTTGAACAAGCACTCCAACGGTGTATGCTGTATTCTCTTTATATGGAACGATTCGAGAAGCACTACCTATACCGCCTTTATAACCGAAGCAAATAGTTCCTGTACCAGCACCAACTGCTCCTTCTTCTGCACGATCTACCGATGCAGTTCTAATTGCTTCCATTGCATGTTCTGGTTTTACACTTAGTAAACGTGCAGAATTTAAATAGCTGTCATTGCATTCCCCTACCACTATATTAATAGAACTGGTGGAATCCCCGATTTCCGGATTTTCTTTCAACATATATTGCAACCCTCCTTGCAATACACTTCCGACACAAAAAGTATTTGTAAGTAAAATGGGAGATTCCAGAAGCCCTAGTTCTTCTATTTGAATCAATCCTGTTGTCTTTCCAAAACCATTTACAACATAGCTTGCAGCAGCAACTTTCTCTTTGAATGTATTAGCACCATGAGGTAATATCGCTGTTACACCAGTCCGTATACACTCTTCCCTGCTTAAATCTTCCTTTATTGTGACATGTCCTACACGAACACCGCTGACATCTGTAATACAATTCTTTTCCCCATGTTGTAATGATCCAATTTTTATTCCTGCTTCCATCGCTTTCATCGTTACTCCTCCTTACTGTAAAAAAATAAAAGATTTTTTTCCGTATGAACATTATTTAATTAATTTTTATTTAGAACATCTGATTGAATTTCATATAATAGAAGTTTTTTTGCATCAATATTATTTTCCTCTATCCATGATCTCAAATGGTCAATATCATTCGTATTCTCAGATTTGATTTTCACATTGAACTCACACAAATCGACAATATTAATGATGTTGGCAACAGTATCATCACAAATGTCCCATCTCTTATCAAAAGAAAGAAATAATTCCTTTAACGCTTGTTGAAAGCAATGTGACAATTGCTTCTTTTTCATTTTTAGATAATTCCAGCGTGCATTTTTTGGAACGTACTTCGATTTGTAGTACGATGGATCCTCTATTAACCCATCCACTTCCTTTTCACATATACCCCTAACTAAAAAATCATTGCGAATTTCTATTCTTTCTTTTTCAAATTGATCGGAAATTAGCTTAAGTGAAATCATATCGATCACGAAGTCTAATTGGTGACGGTCCAGTATTAACTTACACTTTTCGAGAATATGTTTCATTTCAATCATTTCCCCACCCCAATAGAAGAAATGTCCCTAAATTAGACATTAGGGACACCATTTTTATTATATATTATTCTGTTACCATTCTTGATTGCACATAGGCAAATAATAGTTTTTCAGTATTCGCAATAGATGTTTCATGGGTTCTTTCAAATGCATGGGATGATTCAATCCCTGGACCAACTAAACCATGAACAATGTCAAAGCCAGAACGAATAGCTGCAGAGGCGTCTGAGCCATAGAAAGGATAAATATCAACCTTATAATCAATATCATTAGCCTTTGCTAAATTGACTAAGTGCTTTCTTAGCCCGTAGTGATAAGGACCCGTTGAATCTTTAGCACAAATTGATACAGTATATTCATCCGATGCTTGGCCATCGCCTAGTGCCCCCATATCAACCGCCAAATACTCAACAGTCTCAGGAGTAATATTGGAATTACCGCCATATCCAATTTCTTCATTATTAGAAATCAGAAAATGTGTTGTGTATGGCAGTTCCAAGTTATTTTCTTGGATATATTTTATTAATCTTAATAAAATGGCAGTACTTGCTTTGTCGTCTAAATGTCGTGATTTTATATAACCGCTTTCGGTAATTTCAACACGCGGATTAAATGAAACGAAGTCACCCTCTTCAATGCCTAAAGCGCGTACCTCTTCTTCATTTTTCACCTTTTCATCTATACGAACTTCAATGTTTTCCTCATTTCTTTCCGCCTTTCCGGCATCTTTATAGACATGAACTGATTGTTGATGCATTAAAATAGTTCCTGTATAGATATCTCCCGCTGATGTTTCAATTTCACAATATTCCCCTTCAACAGAATTCCAGCGGAACCCCCCAATCATCGTCAGCTTTAAACGTCCATTAGATTTTACTTCTTTTACCATTGCCCCAAGCGTATCGACGTGTGCTGTTAGCATCCGGTGTTTTTGATTGTTTTTTCCAGGTATTGTAATAAGAAGTCCGCCTTTTCGATTTCTTTCCATTTTAACCCCTAAGTCTTTTAAATAGTTTTCACAAAACTCAATTGCCTTTTTCGTATTCCCTGAAGGACTTGGAATCGAAACAAGTTCTTTAATTAGCTGCATGGTTTCTCTTGCATTTCCATATGTATTCATATCTTACATCTCCTTATATCTCTCCATTTATTGGCCTCATATTTCGATAATTGCAAGTTTTACTTATGAACTTATTATATTAGAAGATTCGGAAACAATACAGACCAAAAGCTTATTTGTATGAATTGTTTTTATTCTATAATATAATTTAGAAAACAAAAGGAGGAACGACTATGGCAGAACATCACTTTCACTTAAAAGCCATTTGGCCAGGAGGCAGAAATAGCGTAGGAGATATAGAAGCAGGAAATTTAAAAACAAAGATTTCTATTCCTCCTGAAATGGATGGACCCGGCGTTGGCACAAACCCTGATGAAATGCTTTTGGGTGCAGCTGCAACATGCTATATTATTACACTCGCTGCTATGTTTGAAAGAAGACAAATAGAAGTAAGCAGCCTTACTATGGAATCAGAAGGTATCGTTGAAGTAGTAAAGGGTATTATTACATATAAGAAAATTATTCATCGTCCTCATATAGTACTTAAAAAAGGAACTCTAAGAGAACTAGAGGGGAAAGTCAACCAGCTTGCGGAAAAAGCAGAGAAAAGCTGTATGATATCACGCGCTATCCAGGGAAATGTGGAAATTGCCTTGGAACCAAACATCGAAGAAGAGAAATAATCATTCCTCTATTTCATCGTATAGACATTATTATAAAAAAAATAATGGGTAAACTAATTACAATACGATGGTTAGGAGGTTGTTCTATTCATGAAAAAAAGAAATCACGATCAGGAACCAACAATCGCACCCGGTATGGATGATGCGGAGGAGCTTGACCGTGAAGCTACGAATGCGGAAATAGAGAATGGCGAATATACCAGTGTTACCACTCTATCTTGGGATGAAGTGGAATCAAATGATGACTGACATATGTCAGTCATTATTTATTTTAAATGGAACCGATTCGAAGGAAGATGGGGAATCAATTTGATCTCTGTCATCCACCATACTTCTTGTTCCTAATATCGGAGAATCGTCACCCATAAGCTGACCAAACCCCTGATTTTTCTTATCAGAATTATGCCAATCCGCTAATAAGTTTTGACCAATATTTACCGCAGAACAATTTTCAAAGGAATTAATTTTTAAAACAAAAATATTAATGTTAATAGAAGGTGCAGCCAAAATAATATCCCTCCTCTTTATGAGTATGTATATGAATAAGGAAAGAAGTTTATGAAATTTACTTATCAGCCATAAGAAGCTAATCATAAAAGACCGTAAGTATCATAATACTTTCTTCTTTATCATTTTTGGTAAATACATTATGGAATAAAGTATTTACGCTATCGGAAACCTCCAAACATCTAAAAAATGTTGAGAGGTTTGAAATGGGGGTGTCTTGTAGTGGATGTGGATAAAATAAGGCAGTGGTTACAATTTGCCCAACAGATTCAGGGCAGCGGTGACTTTTGGAATTCTATTTTTGATAAAGATTTTGTAAATTCTAATGGTCAACAACAGCAACAGCAACAACATTATCAGATGAATAATCAAACTCCCCATCCTTTTACCATGGAACAACCAACAGCGCCAAAAGATCCTTTTCCATTAGTAGATATTCTGGCAGATGAACAGTTTCTGTATATCATTGCAGCATTGCCTGGGGTTGCAAAGGAAGATTTAAACCTAGCTGTTACAAATGATACTGTCATATTAAAAGGAATTATAAAGCCACTGATACCAAATACACATACGATTACAGCCGAAAGGAAATACGGTCCCTTTGAAAGAGCCATCAAGCTTACGGAATCAATAGACGCATCGAAAATAAAAGCAAAATATATGAATGGATTACTCATTGTTTCCTTTGAAAGGATTATTAGAAATGCAGAACCAATTGATATTGAATAAAACAGTTAAGGTGTGGGATCGACATGTCTCTAAAACAATTGTTCCACTATTTCATTAAAAACGACTCTTCGCTGAAGCAACTGAAGAAAAAAGTAATATATTTAGAAAAGAAACTAGAAAAATACCAAGAGATGGAAAGTGCGGTGCAAGAACTGCACAAGCAAAAAAAAGAGGAAGTACTTCAACCCCCAATTGTTGTAGAAAGGCTAAATGTTGAAAAGTTAATAGTCGATAAGGTTGAGTTAAATAACAATTTTGGTCAACTAGGAATTAAAGAATTAAAAGGCCGGTTAAACATTGGGGCAACATATGGAGAAGGGGCAGTCTATGAACATTTGAAAAAGGAAAATAAGGAAAAAAACGAGGAAAGTTCATCTGCAGAGAGGTCAATTAGAAAAAAAAATGTCCAAGCTCCCAAAGTAAATGTTAGGGCAAGGTAAATGAATTTAAACAGTGACGAACCATCTCGTTTTAGGTAAAATATAGATTATCTTTACAAATAATTTAACCTAAGGAGATGCATAGTATGAAATTAGCAACAATTGGGACTAGCTGGATTACGTCTTCTTTTATTAATGCCGCCATCAGTTCCGGCAAACTGACCCTACATTCTACCTTTTCCCGCTCCATTGAAAAGGCAAAGGAATTTGCTGAAAAGCATCAAGCAAGTCATGCCTATTCTAATTTAGAAGAAATGCTTAAAGATGAAGAAATAGATGTAATTTATATTGCTTCACCTAATTCGCATCATTTTAACCATGTCATACAATGCTTAAAGACGAAAAAGCATGTTATTTGTGAAAAACCTATTTTCTCCAACACAAAGGAGCTTAGCGCAGCTTACCAATGTGCTGAAGAAAACAATGTATTCTTATTTGAAGCAATTCGCAATATCCATACCCCAAATTTTCACTTGCTACAGAAGGAATTACATAAAGTCGGCCAACTGCGGAGTGCTTCCTTACATTATTTGCAATATTCATCAAGGTATGATGCATTTTTAAATGGTGAGGAACCAAATGTTTTTTCACCTGCTTTTTCTGGGGGAGCGCTAGTTGATCTTGGTGTCTATCCATTATTTATTGCAGTTTCCTTATTTGGACAACCAGAGAAGGTTGATTATTATCCCGTTAAGCTACGGACCGGTATCGATGGCAACGGTACCTTAATACTTCAATATGCAGATTTTACATGTACCATAATGTGCTCTAAGATTTCTCATTCTTATCTTCCCTCCGAAATTCATGGGGAAAAAGGAACCATTATTCTTGATGAAACGTCATGTATAAGCAAACTGGAATATAAAGAAATTAAGTCAAACATTTCCACGACTTTTTCTGTCAATCAAGATGAAAATGATATGAAATACGAAATCCTCCACTTCATAAATGTGATGGATACAAACAATTTGGAAGAATATAGCCGGCTTAAAAATCTAAGCCGTACAGTATTAGAAATTACGGAAATGGCGCGTAAACAGAATAGCATTATATTTGGCTCAGAACGAGAAGCATAAAATTATTTTCTAATACAAATCTTATTATAATTTCATTTTCTTTTTGTTTTTATTACGTACGATGGATTCGCTAGATAAGCAGCTAGCAATAACCTCCTTATTAAAATATTTCCTCGTTAAAACCCGGCAATTGCCGGGTTTTTTCGTGCAAACACTTAATTTTACATCTAGATCTATATACAAATACTTTTCTCCGAAACCTTGTGGCATTTATAAAAGAAAACGGAATAAGTATTTTATTCATCTTCAAGTCTGAATCCGCTTTTAGACAAAATACTCCCTTCGTTACAACTAATTTGATGACGCTAGATTATGACAGATAGCGATAATTTATATCAAAACAGTTCTCTGTATGATGTATATTGTTAAAACTTAAAGTAAAAATTATAAATGGGTTACGCTTCACATATTTTGAAAAAAGGGGTTACTAAAATAATGAAACGCTTATTATCTATCGGTATAAAAGGTCTAGGTGCTTTTATTCTTTTATACGCTATCCTGGGCCTTGGTTATAATATGTCTTTTGGCAGAGTATTGCTCATTACAATTGTACTTGGAACTATATCTTATATTATTGGTGACCTCATAATATTGCCACGGTCCAATAATATAGTTGCAACCGGAGTTGATTTAGCTACAGCATTTGCTGTGATTTGGGGTCTAAATGCATACAGCCTCGATTATCATACGCTTCTTCTCTATTACAGCTCGTTAATTGGTGCCATCGCAATCGCTGCATTTGAATTTTTTTACCACATGTATTTATTAAAAACATTTATACATGAAAAACAAACGTATTACTATACTCCTTCGCGGACAAGATTTCAAACCGAGTCTTCAGAAGAGCTTCATCCGAATATAAAAAAGAATAAGGATACCGAGGAAAAATAAAAGAAAGGCTGACTCCTTTAAACTAGGTAGTCAGCCTTTCTTTTAATTGTATTCTAAATTATTTATTACTGTGATTATAGTTATATTTTGAACGATCTACTGGTGTAAAGCCATCTGGTGTATAAAATCTCAATAAATCTCCGTAAACTACCTTATCAGATAGCTGCAGCTTTGTTTGAACCATTTGTTCATCTTTTTTAATTTCATCATTTTTTTCGATACGTAAGCCAGTTTTTGTATCGTAGTACTTTCCATTAACCGAGGTTACAGTTGGTGTTATAAAGCTTCCATTGCGGAAAGGTACGACTTGCGAATGATCCTTTGAAAATAGGTCTGTACCAAATTGAATATAGTCCTTTGTATCAATTCCTAATATATGCTCAAGTGTAGGTAAGAGGTCGATTTCTCCCCCGTATTGATGCATAACTCCACCTTTTGCACCTGGTACGCGAATAATCAATGGGACACGTTGTAACTGAGCATTTTCGAATTCATTAATTTTCTTGCCCATAACTTGTGACATGGCTTTATTATGATTTTCTGAAATTCCATAATGGTCACCATACATAATAATAATGGAATTATCATATAAACCAGATTGCTTCAAGTAATCGATAAATCCTTTGACTGCTTCATCTAGATATCTCGCAGTTTGGAAATATCTATCGACCGAACTATCCCCAGTATTATCTGGTCCAATTGTTGCTTCATTGCTCGCTATTGGATAAGGGAAATGGTTCGATAAAGTAATAAATTTAGCATAAAACGGCTGCTTTAATGTTTCTAACAATGGAATAGATTCCTTAAAGAATGGTTTATCCTTCAATCCATAGTTCAAAACATCATTATCATTCATATCATAGTAGCTTGCATCAAAGAACTTGTCGTAACCAAATGATTTATATGCCTCATCACGGTTCCAAAATGTTTTATAGTTTCCATGGAATACAGCTGTTGTGTATCCTCTTTGGTCCATAATAGCAGGCATTGCTTGGAACGTGTTTAACGCTTTGGTTGTAAGTACCGATCCTTGAGGTAGACCGAATAACGAGTTTTCTAACATAAACTCAGCATCGGATGTCTTACCTTGTCCTGTTTGATGAAAGAAGTTATCAAAGTAAAATGTATTTTTGTCTTTAGTAAAAGAATTGATGAATGGGGTAACTTCTTCCCCATTTAACTTATAATTAATTAAAAAGTTTTGGAAAGACTCAAGATGTATATAGATAACATTCATGCCTTTCCCCTTACCAAATAATTTGGGATTTGGTTCAGCATATTCAGCTTTCACATAATTGCGTACCTCGGTCATATCACTGCTGTCAGCAAATGCTTTTTGCGCAGATGTTTTTGTATTTTGAATAGCATCATAAATAGTAAAGTTATACGTTCCTAAATATTTCACTAAGTAATTTCTATCAAATGTTCTGGAAAGCAGTTCTGGACGATCCTTTTCAGCAAGCCCTAAATTCACACAAAAAGCCAAGATAGCAAGTGCAAATACAGACAATACTTTTCTGCGTCCTAAGCGAATTGGCTCAGGCTTAACTAATTTAAATGCTACAAGAACAATTAAAATGATCGTATCAAGGAAATAAATTGGGTCGTGCGGTCTTAACAGTGCTAGCACACTCCCACCTAAATCACCAAAGTTTTTTGTTTGTGTAAGCGTTGGAATGGTAATAAAGTCACTAAAAAATCGGTAATATACGATATTTGCATATAATAAGAACGACATTAAAAAGTTCAAAATAATAATCCAAATATATGCTCTTCTTCCCTTAGCAAATAATGCAAGTCCCAAAAAGAATACAGCTGAACTAATTGGATTAATAAACAATAGAAACTTTTGTAGTGAATTACTAATTCCTAAATGAAATTCATTAACATATCCTACATAGGTTTTTAACCAAAATAATATTACGGCTAAAAAGAAAAAACCAAGATGTTTATTTAATACACTTTGGCATTTTAATAGCAAGTTTTTCATTTTTGCACCTCTTTTTAATACAAATCTAAGGTAATTACACTAATTCAAAAACCAATTTTAGTGTAACCCTAACCGCCTGCAATGACAGAAAATTACAGGAATAAATACGGCATATAAATACTATAAACATGTTACATTTTTTTTTCAATTAATAAACAAAGAAAAAACAAAAAGAAAATCTTTTGTTTTTCGACAAAGCGCTACAACAGAAATTGTAGTATGAAACTTTATAACCATATCATTTTAATCTGAAAAATGGTATTCGGCAATAGAAAATTGAGGTATTTTCTAAAATAAATGATATCATTTCCTAAAATGTGCTGTTTCTGAAACAATTTATTCTAAGTATTTTATCCATTTTTCATTTATGGAGTATTTGTCCACGCAATTTAAAACACTCATCATACCGTATATTAAAGCTGTAAGGAGGTGAAGGTTATGTCAAATTATGGCGGCGGAATGGGTGCAGGCTTCGCGTTAATTGTAGTTTTGTTTATCCTATTAATTATTGTGGGTACCTCATATGTTGGTGGAGGAATGTACTAAAACTCACCTCATGTTTTAGCTCCTTACCTTTATTTAATAGGAAGCATTCATAATGCTTCCTATTATTTTGTAACAATTTACCTATCGTACTTGTTTGAAATAAAATTTTCTTATTTTCTCCCAATTTCTGTGAATAATATTTTTGATTTGAACCAAACTATTGCATCAGGGAGGATGAATAAGAATGAAACATTTAATATTTGAAATTTCCAATACCATTAATCAGTTCTTTCTGAACAATAAATTAATTATGTCCTATATAGGCTTCGGAATTTCTATCAGTATTTACCTTTTGTTTTTATCTATCGATATAATAAAAAAATTAAAGGGGAATAAAAAAAATAGTAAATCGAACTAAACTCATTTTTCGTTATGAAATAAAAAGTTAATTTTATTATCCTTCCATTCTAATTTTGCTGTAAATTCCTTCCCATCTTTTTTAAAACCTTTAATAAAATCAGTACTGCCTTCACTTAACAGTTTCTTTATATTTGTTTGGGAGATAGATCTACCTAATATTTTTTTAGAAATGGTAAAATCGCATTTCGTGGAATTGTAATTGGAGCATCCGAAAAACTTGCCCTTATCAACGACATCACCATTGCATTTCTTACATTTACCCAATTTTGTTCCAATCTTTTTTCCGTTTCTAGCGGATTTACTTTTTTGAAATTTCGTCAAATCAACATGACTAAAGTCCCAATCTTCACTATTCACTTTTGCATCATGTATTAATTTCAATGATAACTTCTTTGCTTGTTCAAGAAAATGTTGCGGTGAAGCTTTTCCCTCACCAATTTCATGCAGTCTTTGTTCCCATTTGGCTGTCATTTCCGGTGAAGCTAATAAACTATTTCCCATTGATTCAATCAACAGAATTCCTTTACTCGTTGCAAAAACTTGGTTCTTCTTTACCTCTATATATTTTCTGTCTTTTAAAACACCAATAATTCCCGCACGAGTTGCTTCTGTTCCTAAGCCTTCTGTCTTATTCAATACCTTTATAAGTTCCTCGTTTTCTAAATATTTTCCAGCTGTTTTCATTAGTGTAATCAATTGTCCTTCTGTATATCTCTTAGGTGGCTGCGTTTTTCCGCTCTTTACTTTAATAGATTTGACAATCCCTTTTTCACCTTGCTGCAAAGGTGGTAAATCCTGTTCCTCTTCATTAATATCCGCTTTCTGGTTAGAATTCCTTTTATAAATAACCGCTCTCCAGCCTTCCTGAATCTGTTCTTTTCCTTTTGATATAAAAGTTGCTCTATTTTCCACCAATGTGTGTATCGTAGTATAATCAAAAATTGCTTTTTCATAATGTGCTGCAATGAGACGCTCTACGATAAGCGAGTATATTTTTTCTTCCTCCGCAGACATTTTCGATGGATTTACTACTTGTTCGGTTGGAATAATCGCATAGTGATCCGTCACCTTTTTAGCATTTACATATCGAGAATTATTGATGATAGATGATTTTGGCAATGGGAAATAGTCTTTGAATTGTTCGAACTTACTTATCTTTTGCAGTATTTCCGGAAAGCTTGCTGCCTCTTCTTTTGTAACGAAACTTGAATCACTGCGCGGATAAGAAATGATCCCCTTTACATACAACTTCTGGGCGATATCAAGGGTTTGTTTCGGAGAGAATTTAAACAGCTTATTAGCGGTTGCTTGCAATGCTGATAAATTAAAGAATAACGGTGGCTGAAATTCTTTTCTTTCCTTTTCAATAGCTGAAATAATTGCTTCCTTCCCTTTACAAAAATCAGCAATTTTATTTGCCATGGATTCATCATGTAAGCGAAATTCCCCATCTTTATGCCATTTTCCACTGTATTTTTTCCCATCAATATGAAAGGTGGCAAGAACTTCCCAAAATGGTTCTGATTTAAAATTTTCTATTTCCTGTTCTCTTTTTACAATTAATGCAAGTGTAGGTGTTTGCACTCGTCCAGTTGAAAATACATCGGATATCCCCTTTTTTTGCAGTAAAAGCGTATAAGCTCTCGATGCATTCATCCCAACTAACCAATCAGCACATGCTCTGCTGAGCGCTTCATAATAAATGCTCCTGGTCTCTGATTCATCTAATAAATTCTCAAATCCCTGTATGACCGATTTAGGGGTTAGGGATGAAATCCAAAGACGTTTCATTTTCTTTCGATTGTTGCATTTTTCTAAAATGATACGAACAATGGCTTCCCCCTCCCGCTCTGCATCACCAGCAATAATGACTTCATCAATGTCTTTTCTCTGCACAAATCCTTTTATAATGTTAAATTGTTTCCATTTTGATTTTGTAACCCGATGTTGAAAATGATTTGGAATTATAGGTAAGGTTTCGAGGGACCATTTCTTCCACTTTGGATCATATTCCTCAGGAGGCACTAATTCACAAAGGTGACCAATTGCCCAAGTCAATAATGCCCCTTCTGGAAACCATTGATTAGGAGGAATTTCCACATACCCATCCTTTTTTGTATAGGAAAACGGGGCTGCCAACTTTAAGCCTTGGTCAGGTTTTTCTGCAATGATTAATTTCATAATTAACTCCTCACAATAGTACTAAAACATAATTCTATTATACTATGAGCGAATATCAAAATGCATTTGAATAATAGGTATTTGAAAGGTCTTACGTGCCGCCTGACTCCAAATAACAAATTAGGACAGTTCCCCCCACTAGAAGTGGTTTTGAGAACTGTCCTCTTGTTTTTAAAATAATTGAATGATGCCGTAGATACAGCCAGCAAGTAATGCTGATATTGGGAGGGTGATAATCCAAGTGATCACAATTCGTTGTGCGGTTCCCCATTTAACACCTTTAATGCGATGGGCAGATCCGACTCCGAGTATGGATGATGAAATAACATGAGTTGAACTTACTGGTAAGTGGATATAAGTAGCACCAAAAATAATAAGTGCAGATGATAAATCAGCAGCAACTCCATTTACCGGACGAATCTTCATGATTTTTCCGCCAACTGTTTTAATAATTTTCCACCCACCGACAGATGTTCCTAGTCCCATTGCAGCAGCACAGGATAACTGTACCCAAAAAGGGATATCATTAGATGTCACATACTGATTTGCCATTAGGGCCATCGTGATAATCCCCATAGATTTCTGAGCATCGTTGGTACCATGGGAATAGGATTGAATAGCTGCCGTAACTATTTGAATCCACCGAAATTGTTTATTCGTCTTTGCAAGATTACGATTTTTCAAAGTTACTTTAAAGATAGTATAGATAATATAGCCTATGACAAAAGCAATAATAGGCGAAATAATCAACCCTTCAATAATCTTGAAAAAACCATGGTATTTGATTGCGCCAAATCCTGCAGCAGCAATGGATGCCCCGGCTATTGATCCAATAATGGCATGGGAGGAACTGCTTGGAATTCCATAATACCAAGTGATTAAATTCCATATAATTGCAGAAAATAATGCAGCAAGGATGACTGCACCACCATTTGGAAGCTGGAATGGATCAACGATATCACTTGTAATGGTTTTGGCTACTCCTGTAAAGGTAAGAGCACCCACAAAATTCATCACCGCCGCAAGTACAATTGCTTGTCTTGGTTTCAACGCTTTCGTAGAAACAGAGGTTGCGATGGTATTAGCAGTATCATGAAATCCGTTGATAAAATCAAACACAAGTGCACCTATAACAATAAGTATAGTTAATATTAAAATTGAATTCATTCGCCTAGTTTCCCCTTAAGCATTTTTCATGATTATGGTTTCAAGTATATTTGCAACATCTTGACAGTAGTCAGAAATAAGCTCTAAATTTTCATAAATCTCCTTATATTGGATGATAGTAATCGGGTTCTTTTCTTTCTCAAATAATTCTTTCACGGATGCCCGCAAAATATCATCACATTTTGATTCATAATCCTTTATTCTAATAGCATGAGGACGTATATCCAAAAGCTTTTTCTTTGATAAAAGTTGAATGGATGCGGATATTTCTTGACAGCTTCCATATAACTCCATCACAAAGTCTTTTATATAAACAGTAGGTCGTATAATAGAATACAACTCCATTAAAGATGCTGTATGATCAAGTCCATCTAATACATCGTCTAACCGCATAGCAAGTTGAAGTATATCTTCGCGGTCAATTGGAGTAATAAAAGCATTATGCAGCTCTACGATTATATCGTGAATAAGGGTATCCCCTTTCGATTCGTAATGCTTCATCGTTGTGGAGAGCGTTTTTAAATCGTCTGCATTTTGAATTGTAAAATCTGTTAAAAATTTTGCACTATCTTCTAGATTAGTTGTTATGTTCCCCAACATAAGTGAAAATTTATCCTTTTTCTCGATAATCGGCATTCATATTCCTCCAAAAATGTATTCTTTTAAAAACATCACCTTCACCATTTTAAATGATTTTTTTCAGTTGGGAATATATTTAGACAAAAATTTACGAAATCTTTACAAAAGAAATGTCGAATTTTCAAATAAATTTAATATTTTTGTGGAATACTTGTATAATTTAACATCTTCATACTTGCAATTTTGTCACGTTTCTTCTATTAAATTAGTGATCGTTTTAATACATGACATTCAATAATTACTATCTATCTCGTAAAAACATCTGCTAATCTCGCAAATTATATTGTAGAACTATAGTGGAAACAAAAAAGCCACAGATTAAATTCTGTGACTTTTTTCTCGACAATTTCTTATATTATGAATTTGTTTTTCATTCCACTACCTTTTTCTTCAATAAACCTACTAAAATTGCTGTGATAAAAGCACCGATAATAACGGATAATGCATACAATAATGGATTTCCATCTACTAAAGGAATAACAAAGATTCCTCCATGTGGCGCACGTAATCCAATATGGAAAAACATCGTTAATGCTCCAGCAACAGCGGAACCAACTACTGCAGATGGGATGACACGAACCGGATCTGCTGCAGCAAATGGAATTGCTCCCTCTGTTATAAAAGTTGCTCCCATGATATAGCAAGTAATACCTGCATCTTTTTCACTCTTAGTAAACTTATTTCTAAAAATCGTGGTTGCAAGAGCAATTCCAAGTGGCGGAACCATACCTCCTGCCATAACTGCTGCATGTGGTGCGTATTGGCCAGCGTCAATCATGGCAATTCCAAATGTAAATGCCGCTTTATTAAGTGGACCACCCATGTCAATCGCCATCATACCACCAAGGATAATACCCAATAGCATGAGATTTCCAGTTCCTAAGTTATTTAATACATGAGATAGATACTGATTAAATATACTGCATGGCTTGTTAATCACAAAAAACATAATGAGGCCAGTAATTAATATACCAAATAAAGGATAAAGCAATACTGGTTTTATACCTTCAAGTGATTGCGGCAATTTAGAAAACACTTTTTTCAATAATACGACAACATAACCTGCTAGAAATCCGGCAATTAAGCCTCCCAGGAACCCAGCGCCTCCTTGTGCAGCCATAAAACCGCCTACCATACCCGGTGCAAGACCTGGTCTATCTGCAATACTCATGGCAATAAAGCCAGCTAAAACAGGAATCATTAAACCAAAGGCATTTCCGCCGCCTATTGTATTTAACGCTTCCGCAAACCTATTATAGCTTGGATCGTGAGGATCAGCTGAATGAATCCCAAACATGAATGATATAGCAATTAATATACCTCCGCCGACTACAAATGGCAGCATGTTTGAAACACCATTCATTAAATGCTTATAAAATCCATTTCTGCTTTTTCCTTTTTGTGATGATTCACTTTCCTTACTTCCACCCGTACTTCTGTAAATAGGTGCATCTTGCCTTACTGCTTGTTCAAGCAGTTCTTTTGGTCTGCGAATTCCATCTGCAACTGGAACTTCTATCACGTGCTTACCGTTAAAACGTTCCATCTCTACTTGCTTATCAGCTGCTACAATAATCGCTGCAGCACTCTCGATTTCCTCAAAAGTTAATATATTTTTAGCACCGCCAGAACCATTCGTTTCTACCTTAAACGGAATTCCTAATTCCTTTGCTTTTTCCTTTAAGGAATCTGCCGCCATATATGTGTGTGCAATACCAGTAGGACACGCTGTTACAGCTAAAACCAATCCTTTTTCATTTCCAGAAACAGCAGTTTCTTCTGCTTCTTCCTCTTCACTATTATTAAAAACTTGTAAAATATCTTCTGCTGTTTCCGCTGCCAATAATTGTTCGCGAATTTCATTTCTCATTAATAGTGTGGATAGCTTTGATAACGCCTCTAAATGAGTGTTATTCGCTCCTTCACTTGCAGCAATCATAAAAAATAAATGGCTATCTTGTCCATCGAATGACTCATAGTCAATACCTGCTTTTGAACGACCGAAGGCAATAGCCGGAGTTTTTACTGCTGCTGTTTTCGCATGTGGAATCGCTATTCCTTCCCCAACCCCTGTTGTGCTTTGCTCTTCACGTGCCAAAACTGCCTTTTCATATTCTTCTTTATTATATAATTTCTGTGCATCATCTAAGACGGTTACTAATTCATGAATAATTTCACTTTTTGTTTTGGATTGAACATCTAATTTTATCGTTGCAGATGTTAATAATTCAGTTATTTTCATGTTGTACCCTCACCTCATATTATCCTTCAAGAGTTTGCAATTTAACTTGATTCAATAGACCCATGACTTCATCCTTGGTGCAAAGGCCCTGTGAAAATGCGGTTGCACTTCCTGACGCAACACCTATTTTAAAAGCCTCTTCTAAAGATTTTCCCGTTGTATAGGCACTTAAGAACCCGGCAACTAGGGAATCACCAGCTCCTATAGAGTTTTGCAATTCACCCTTTGGTGCGCTTGCCTGAAAAGCAAAGTCCTTATTAATAAAGAGTGCTCCCTTCTCAGCCATAGAAACAATGATATTCTCTATGCCTTTTTCCACTAATTTTTTCCCATACATAAATGCATCTTGAATCGTGTTAATTTCCGTTTGGAACAACTCTCCCAATTCATGATGATTCGGCTTAATAAGAAATGGCTTTTCTGCTAAAATACTTTCAAGTGCATCTCCAGAAACATCTGCTACAAAACGAATTCCTTTATCCTTACACTTCTTGATTAAATCTACATAGATCGTGGAAGGTAATGAGCTTGGTATACTTCCAGAAAAAACCACTATATCTTCTGAAGTCAGGGTCGAAAGTAGGGCAAATAATTCCTCCAAGTGCTCTTTAGTAATATTAGGTCCCGCCCCATTGATCTCTGTTTCTTCTTCCGACTTTAGTTTAATATTAATTCTTGTATCTTGATTTACCTCAATAAACTCCATTTGTATTTGCTCTTTTTTCAAAAATTCCTGAATATATACTCCAGTGAAACCACCAATAAAACCTAGTGCCTTTGATGGTACTCCTAATCTTTTTAGCACCCTTGAAACATTGATTCCCTTTCCACCTGGAACCTTATAATCTGACTTCGTACGGTTTAATTTCCCAGCTTGAAAATCATCAACCACAACATGATAATCCACGGAAGGGTTTAGTGTAATGGTGTAAATCATGATGTCACAACCTTTATTTTCGTTTTTTGTTTGTATAATTCATGTGTTTCCTTATTTAAGTTATCGGTAATAATACTTGCTTTTGATAAAGGGGCAATTTTCGAAAAGGCAATTTCTCCAAACTTCGAAGAGTCACTCAATACGAAGGCTTCCCTTGAAAGGTGAAGTGCTTTTTGTTTGATAAATGCCTCTTCTGGGTCTGGAGTCGTATATCCAAAAGAGGAATGGATTCCATTTACACCTAGAAAACATTTATCAAATCGATAGTTTTCAATCCCTTTCAAGGCGCCCATACCAATCATGGCACCTGTCTTTGGTTTGATAGAACCACCGATTAAATAAGTTTTGATTCCTTTACTTAACAGTGGTTGAATATTCGTTAATCCGTTCGTAACCACAACAATACTGCTTTCATCAGGTAAGTAAGGAATCATCTGGAGAGTCGTTGTACCAGCATCAATATATATACAATCACCATCCTCCACCAGCATAGCTGCATATCTGGCTATGCGATCCTTTGCTTGAAGGTTTTTGGTTGATTTTTCAAGAATATCCGGTTCCTCAAGTTTTCCATGGAGGCGTGCCGCCCCTCCATGTACTCTCTTTAAAGCATGTTTCTTTTCAAGTTCTATAAGATCTCTCCGTATAGTGGATTCCGATGTATTCGTCTCAGATATGAGCTCTTGCAAACTTACAATATCCTTTTTCTTTAACATTTCCAGTATGATTCGGTGTCTTTCAGCTGTTAACAAATTGTTTCACCTACACTTTATTGATACCGCATACAATTTTGATACAAATTTATTGTACATCCAACTTCGACAAAAAACAACCAAAATCATTCATTTTCATTCATATACAATCATTTTATATTGTAAACCATAAATACCTCACAAAAAAAGCAGTACTACAAAGGTAGTACTGCCCGGTTTCAGTGCCATAGTCTAATGTAATTATAATAGCCCAACCATTTGAAGACCGTAATGAATCCCATTGTCTTCGACCGATTTTGTAACATATTTTGCAACTTTTTGAACTCTTTCTTCTGCATTACCCATCGCTACACTGTTTTTTACCATAGAGAGCATAGCTGTATCATTAAGTCCATCTCCAAATGCATAAACATTTTCTTCAGATAAGCCCAATTCCTTTACTATCTTTTGAATTCCGATGGCTTTGGATCCTCCCTTTGGAACAATATCAACAGAAACAGGATGCCATCTTACAAAATCAAAATCCTTAAATTCCTGTTCATATTGTTTTTCTTCTCCTTCCGGACAAAATAGAAGAGATTGATACAATGCACGTCCTTTATAATATAGTGGATCATGGGCAGGAAAACGGTCTATCTTTAATGTTGCTATGCTTTCTTTAATATATTCATGTTCAGGAACATTTGCTTTCATATCTAGATGGTCCATATAAACAATAGGATGATTGCGATGAAGAGCTGTTTTTGCTAATTTTTCAAGAGATAAGGAATTTAATGGATTGGTATACAACACTTCCCCATTTAATACAACATATTGTCCGTTATAACTAACAAATGTATCAATTCCTAATTCCTTGCGTAATCCTTCAAACATAAAAGGGGCACGCCCAGTTGCAATTGCCACCAAATGTCCCTGTTCTTTCAAATTAAAAATAGCCTCTTTTGTTAAAGGAGGTAGTTTCTTATCATGTGTAAGCAACGTTCCATCTATATCAAAAAAAATCACACTTTGGTTTTTCATGTACATTCCTACTTTCCGTATTAGTATCTGCACCTCTTTTTTGATTGTAAGGGATGAAACGGGTTTCATGTCAAATCCATTTACAAAAATAACAAAAAGCACTTGAATAGCAAATTTTTCAAGTGCTTTTCTAACCATACTAATGAAGTTAATTCCTTTTATATTTCGATTAGAGTTGTAATGATTTTAAAGTATCTGTTAATACTGGAACGATTTGCTTTTTGCGCGAAACTACACCTTTTAAGACCGCTGTGTTGTTTTGAAGTTCCACATTATACGCTTGTTCTACGGCTTTTGCACCACGTCCTAATGCGATAGCAGTGGAATCATTGCTTAAAATATCTGTTACAACAAATAAGAATAAATCTAGTTGTTTTTCTTCTATAACATTAGTCAAAGCACTTTCCACTTCACCTTGACGAGAGAAAACATCATTAATATCAACCGCATTCACCTGCGCGATTTCAACTTTGTAATCGCCCATTTGAAATTCCTTTGCATCTAATGAGATAAGCTGTTCAACTGTTTTATCACTTAAATCTGCACCTGCTTTTAGCATTGCTAATCCGTAAGTTTCAGCATCTACTCCTGCAATTGATGCTAATTCTTTTGCTGCTTCTACATCTTCATCTGTACATGTTGGGGATTTGAATAATAATGAATCAGAAATAATCGCAGAAAGCATTAAACCTGCAATTTCTTTGCGAATTTGCACACCGTTTTCTTTATATAATTTATTTAAGATAGTTGCTGTACATCCAACAGGCTCAGCTCTATAGTATAATGGATCACTTGTTTCAAAGTTTGCAATACGGTGATGATCAATAACTTCAAGAACACGTACATCATTAATGTCATCAGCACTTTGCTGACGCTCATTATGATCTACCAAAATAACGTTTTTTACTTCGCCTGCAACCTTTTGAACGAAACGAGGTGCTTCCACCTTGAAATAATCTAAGGCATATTTTGTTTCACCATTCATTTCTCCAAGTCTTACAGGTTCTACTTCCATTCCAAGCTTAGATTTTAATTCCGCATATGCAATTGCAGAACAAATTGTATCTGTGTCTGGATTTTTGTGTCCGAAAATAAGTACTTTTTCCATTGTTCTTCTCCTTCTATTATATATGTAAAGTTCAATAATAACGCCCACAAACATGTGGACGTTATTTATAGTTTTTATTTTATCACATACTATATCTATTTTACTAAAATGTTCTAAAATTATCCTCTATGGAATAACCCCATGACCTCGGCCGTTTCTGTTATATTAACAAATGCTTCTCTATCTGTTTCATTAATTAATTTTTTTACATCTGTCAACTGATATCGTGTTATTACAGTCATCAGAATCTTACGGTTTTCTCCAGTATATGCACCTTCCCCGTTCAATACCGTTACACCACGATATAAATTCGCCAACAGCTTTTCTTTCATTTCTTCCCCTTTTTTTGTCACAATCATTAATGTCAATTTAATATGTTTGGTATGGATTGTATCAATTACTTTACCGGTTGCATATATAGCCACTAATGTATTGAGGGCAGCATCCCACGTGAAAATAAATCCTGAAATGATCACAATAATCCCATTCATGGCAGTAATAATGGAACCAAGAGGAAAATCCTTTTTCTTTGTTAATAACATCGCAATAATGTCGAATCCACCTGACGAACCAGATGCCCTAAATATCAGACCAATCCCAACACCGGTCAATACCCCTCCTGCTAAAGAAGCAAGCAAAGGCTCGGTGGTAATTTTGATAACGGGAAATACATACAAACCTACTGAAAGGACCACAACAGAAATTATGGTATAGATAATAAATCGTTTCCCCAGTTTAATAAATCCCAAAACTAAAAGCGGAAAATTAAAAAGGAAATTAAAGACACCGGTATTAATTGGTGTTATAAACCCTAGCATAATGGCAATTCCGCTTAATCCGCTACTCAAAATATGGTGTGGAATCAGAAATAAATTGTAGGCAACAGCTACGAGTAATGAACCAATAATAATGGAAAAAATATTGCGCATTACTATTCCCCTCTTATTCTCTATAAAATGTTTTAGTTTATTATAGTAGAGAAATAAAGAATGTTTAAGATAATAGTTTTTTCAGAAATGTTAAGTACTATAATCTTTATTTTAAAATGGCATAATCTCTTATAGACAAGCATAAAAAAAGAGATAAGAGGTGAATATCTTTGAATGCGATAAAATCTAAAAAAACTGCTTTTTTTGTTATTCTTTTTTGCTTAGTATTCATTGCATATCTTTCTACAATTTCTAACAGGGATCTTGATCAGATTACAACGGATGTCCCAGCATTTTCTGGTATTAAAACGACTGATGTTTCATCTCCTACTTTGGAGGAAAAATTGGTGGGAACAGAAGAAATAGAAGGGTATACGGTCGAAACCTATCAAGAATTTGAGATTTATAAAGATAAGGATGGAAATATTAAAAAAGTTGTACCAACATCCAATTTTAATTATCTAAAGTATAAATCAGATGAATAAACTGCTTGACCCATTATGTTTATACATAGTGGTTTTTTTTTTGATTTTATTTTATAAAACAAGTAATGGAAAATTGGTAGGTTGCTGTTATACTATTAATATTAAGGAAAGGGGAAGTTGCATGGGTGAGATTGTTTGGTCTTTTATCAAAAGACATTATAAAACGATTATTGATATCGTATTATTAATTGCGGTCATTTGGCTTTCCTTGAAATTTGCGAATTGGATTTTCGGAGTCGCTACTCCAATCGTGTTCGGGGCTATTATATATATGTTAATCAAGCCAATGGTAAAATTGCTGGTTGCCATAAAAATAAAGCGAGGAGCAGCAATTGCCATTTCGCTAGTCTTTTATTTAATTCTAGCACTTGCTGTCATCTTTTTCGGAGGAATGATTGCGGTCAATCAAGTCCATAATTTAATTACGAAAATGCCTCATTACATTGACGCATTAAAGAGTAATTTTGGAGGAGAATTTCATCATCTCCAACGCCAATATTTTGACCTTCCATATGGAATACCAGAGAAAGTGAATGAAAAGATTGGTTCCATCGGTCAGAAATTTATGGTCTATTTTTCAAAATTTTTATGGGCACTGGTTGGAACGGTCAATACAAGTATTGTTTTTATCGGAAATTTACTTCTTGGGATCATTCTTGCCTATTTCTTAGGGAAGGATGCTGAAAAAGTAAGAGCAAAATTCAATGATAAAGCCCCAAGCTGGATGAAGGAAGGCTGGGATTTTTTACGAGTTAATGTTATCAGTGGGATTACTAAATATATTACGGCGCAATTAAAATTAATGACCATTACATTCGTGATTATCTTTGTCTCATTGTTAATATTTCATGTAAATAATGCATTTATTATCTCTATATTATCAGCAGTATTTGATATACTGCCGCTTTTGGGAGTTGCCACTATTTTTGTTCCTTGGATTATCTATTTATTTATCGTTGGCAACACAGCTTTAGCAATTAAACTATTAATTGTTTACGGGATTGTCTTCCTTGTAAGACAGCTGTTGGAACCTAAGATTGTCGGAGAATCACTGGGGGTTTCAGCCTTTCTAATGCTGTCATTAATGGTGATTTTTCTCGGTTTGTTTGGATTTTGGGGAATGCTTTTAACGCCAATTCTAACTATCTTATTAAAAGAACTGTATAGTCAGGGCTATTTTAAAAGGTGGATTAGAACAAATAACGAATAAAAAAAGCGCAAGCGCCTTGCTCATCGGTGTATGGATGAGTGAAATTCGGTTTCAAAATTTCACCTTCGGAGTCTTTGACTTATGGTAAGGAGAAGACGGAGAAATCTACTAGCCGATAGGTGCTGTAGCTAGACAAAACTCTACATTAATTAAGCAATTTGTAGGATTAAAATTTTTTACTTCCTTATCTAAAAAAAGACTCAGTTGTTGTGCACCCAAAAGTTAGACCAGCTCTAACCTTTGAGGTGCAGTCCAATTTAGTCTTTTTTTAGTCTATCCATTCCAATTTCTTTACGAGCTGCCATCTAAAAAGTGCGGCTAGTAAAACAGCATAGGAATCATCACGAACAATGATTTGAAACTTTTTATCTTCCAATGTATAAAAAAGAACATCCGTATATACCTTATCTCTTTCAAAGAAATTACGCACCTCATGTAAACGTTTAATAGCAGCATCATTTTTTATTTTAAACGTTAGTTCTATACCATCTTCTCGTTCATGATTTTCATTTATGATAACCACATTTTCATTCATTTCATATCTTATTTTCTCCATTTCAACACCTCCATGTTAAAGTAAGTATCTTAAATAGATATACGCCATTGAAATTAATATAGAGATCAACATTAGGGGAAACCCAATAAATAAATATTTTACAAAGGTAATCTTATATCCTTCTTTTCCGGCTAGACCTGCAACAACGAGGTTGGCGCTTGCACCAATTAATGTTCCATTTCCGCCAAGACAGGCACCAAGTGATAATGACCACCATAAAGGCTCAAGGTTGTGGATGCCTAAATGACCCATTTGTTGAATAAGTGGAATCATGGTTGCTACAAATGGGATATTATCTATAAATGCTGAGGCTATTGCACTAAGCCAAAGAATTAGAAAGGAACTGGATGTAACATGACCGCCTGTTAACTCAATCGCATAGGAAGCAATTTTTTCAATTACTCCTGTCTCCACTAAGCCTGACACAAGAACGAATAACCCAACAAAGAAGAATATTGTTGTCCATTCTACTTTTCCGAGAGCACTTTCTAAATAACTCTCACCAGAAAGAAGCAATAGGATAAATGCCCCCGCCAACGCAACGGTCGCAGTATCTACGTGAATCCATTCATGTAGGAAGAAACCAATAATGGTTAGTCCCATCATCGTAAGAGATTTAATCATGAGTAGTTTATCTGTGATTTCATCTTTTTCATTAAGGCTCATAATCCTTTTTCGAGTCTCATCTGATGTTTTAAACTCTTTTCGGTAGATTAACATAAGCAAAAGTACCGTTACTACCATTATTATTAAAATGATTGGAGTTAAATTTGTAATAAATCTCATAAAGGTTAGTTCTGGAACTGCACTGCCAATCATAATATTTGGCGGATCTCCAATCATTGTTGCCGTACCACCAATATTTGACATTAATATTTCCGAAATAAGAAAAGGAATTGGTGATATGTTTAATTGTCGAGTAATGCTGAACGTCACTGGAACCATTAGCAAAACGGTTGTAACATTATCCAGAAAAGCAGACCCAATACCGGTAATAAGTGATAAAACAAGCAGAATGGCAATCGGTCTTCCTTTTACTTTTTTTGCAGACCAGATCGCAACAAATTTAAAAACACCCGTTTCACCTGTAATCGAAACCATTACCATCATACCAATCAATAAGCCAATCGTATTAAAATCAATATGTTGCAGCGCAGTTTCCTGTGTAACGATTTTAAAAACAATCATTAATGCCGCGCCTAGCATCGCGATAATGGTGCGGTGTATTTTTTCAGAAATAATAAGACCATATGTTAGCAAAAAAATAATAATTGCTATAATAGCTTCATTCATCAACCCAAAATCATCCCTTTTTATGTATTTCAATTATTATTCCCAATACTATATTGAAAATAATGGAAGTGAATAAAAAAATGGAGCCTTCATTGACAGACTCCACCTTTTAAATCAAATATTATTTTATATGAATATATTAACAAACAAAAATATTCCATACAACCCTGCCAGCTTTAGCCTAATTAATTTTTTTGTCTAAACTGCATTTTGTGTATAATAAAACAGTAAATAAAAAAACAGGGAGTTTGAAACAGTGACAACGAAGATGAACTTCATAAGAAAATTCGGATTTCTACTATTATTTATTTTTGTATTATTAGGAGCTTGCTCACAATCGTCAGTACACCAAAATAAAAAACAATCAGATACACCACAAGGATTAGTTGCTGGTACGATCATCAGAACCGTTGATGGCGATACTGTTCATGTTAACATTAATGGTAAAGAAGAAAATATACGTTTACTGCTGATTGATACTCCTGAAACACATAAACCAGGAACACCAGTACAACCATATGGTCCAGAAGCCAGCGACTATGCTAAGAAAGAATTGGCTGTCGGCACGAAAGTAATGGTAGAAGAAGGTGTGAAAGGACATGAGCGCGACAAGTATGGAAGATTACTAGCTTATATCTATTTGCCAAACGGAAAAATGTATAATGAAGAAGTTGTGAAAAAAGGGCTGGCTCGTGTTGCCTATATATATGAACCAAATACAATACATTTAAGTGACTTAAAGAAAGATGAAAGTTATGCAAAGAAACACAAATTAGGTATATGGTCTATTACCGGCTATGTAACCGAAAAAGGATATGACATCAGTAAAGCAACACTAAAATCATCTGGAACTGAATCTAATAAAAATAGCTCTGATACAGCTACTAAATATAATACTGGCTGCAAAGGGCAAATTAAAGGTAATGTAAATAGTAAAATATATCACGTTCCGGGCGGAGAAAACTATGATAGTAAAATGAACCATATCGTCTGGTTTTGTTCAGAAGTGGAAGCACAAAAAGCCGGTTATCGAAAAGCTAAAAGATAAAAAACAAATGCTATCTTGTTTTTCAAGCCTATTTAAAGACATCCATTCATTGGAGGTCTTATTTTCGTTTTCTCATAAATATTCTAAAAAAGGTAATTATATAAATAAAAAGTCGTTTGGAGTGAGATTATGGATTGGATTTTTAAATGGATAACCTATGGCATGTACCTACCTCTTACAGTTATTCCAATTTATGTAGCAATAAAAGGAGCGTTTGAAGAAAAATCATTATTAAAGGAAGCAATGAACACCGTTAAGCAGAAAATGAAATAGCGCTTCGTTGAAGTGCTATTTTATTTTTATTACTTAACCCTTGTTTCGAAGGATTTAAGCGTTACCTCCTGTTTCTTGAATATCTTTTACATATTTTTTTTACAAACTTAAATATTTTACTATTGTTTTGAATAAAGACCTTAAAAGAATTACCATGTTTTGCTAGAATGGATAAGTGAAAGGAGCATTAAATGTGAAAATTTGGATACCCACCATCTTATCCACTATTTTAATATTATCTTTATCTGCTTGTGGGAATTCGTCTGAAGTGTCGATAAAGAAAAATTCTTCTCAGCCTGACACATCCAGCAAAACAGAAAATAGTCCAAAAACCAATCATTTATCCAGAACAGAACAACCTAAATCGTATAATAATAATTCTTATACAAAAGGAGCTCATCCCTCAAATACGGAAACTAATAGTTCCAGCGAAAATAATGGTAGTGAAGAAGCATTCTATGGTCACTGGCAAATAAAAAAAGTAATTGCATATGCCCCTGTTGGAACCTATAGCAGCGACGACATCCATGCTTTAACAGGTAAACAATTAACGCTGGCAAAAGACAAAGCAACATGCTTTGGAGACAAAATTGCAGATATGCATAATACGGTAACTTATCCTGTTTATAAAAAAACAGTTATCAGTAAAAACGATCTCCTATCATCTTATCGAGTTACACATAATCAACTAGGGCTTAATGACGATTCTATTACTAAGGTTGAAGCGACGGGCACGAATGGATTTCACACTATTTTCTTTTTTACTCCAGACAAAAATAGACTTATTTTATATGGAGGTGGCACTTTTTTTCAATTAGACAAGGTTTTGGAACAAAATAATTACATTTCTGCAAAGGAAGGTATCAAAAATCCATCAACAATTCAAGAAACCAAACAAAATAAAGCTGTATCCTTGGTAAAAGATTATATACGAGATAAGAACGAGTTGATAGAAGATAAGAACCATTTTGTGTTATTTGATGGAGTTATGAATAATTACTATATTGTAAGGTATTCCACCCTAATCTCCGGCCATTCCTCTACCAATGGGCGTTATGCGGTAGATATAAATACTGGAAAAATTGTAGATATTTCTGTTAACCCAAGTATAATTAGCAAATAAAATAGATTTGATTCTTTTCCTTTTTTCAAATGTTAATTATTAAAATAGCCACAGCCAATACATATTTCTATTGGCTATGGCTGAATAATTTCTGTAGCTAGGTTTATATCACACCACAGTTTTTTATCTATTGTTCAAAAACTCTGCATAAATTCGCCATTTCAATGGCAGATACTGCGGCATCCCAGCCTTTATTGCCCGCTTTAGTTCCCGCACGTTCGATTGCTTGCTCAATAGAATCCGTTGTAAGAATTCCAAATATAACAGGGATATTAGAAGTTAATGCTGTATTGGAAATTCCCTTTGCCGCTTCATTGCAAACATAGTCAAAATGTGGTGTGGATCCGCGTATAACCGTTCCTAATGTGATAACCGCATCGTACTTTTTGCTATTCGCCATTTTTTGTGCAATGAGTGGAATTTCGAACGCCCCAGGTACCCACGCAACATCTACATTTTCTGCTTCTACACCATGTCTTTTTAAAGCATCTTGTGCACCACCTAATAGCTTACTTGTAATAAATTCATTAAAACGACCTACAACGATTCCGATTTTCAAACCAGTTCCTACTAAGTTTCCTTCAAATAATTGTCCCATTTTCAATTCCTCCAAGATTAAGATTTTCCTGTTTTTTCTTTATATAACGTACCAAATCTTCAATACTGACCATTGAGATTGAAAACTTTTCTGCTATCCTATTAAGCTGTGGAACACGTGCCATTGTCCCATCTTCATTCATTATTTCACAAATGACCCCTGCAGGTTTTGCGCCACAGAGGGTTGCTAAATCCACTGCCGCCTCTGTATGTCCACGTCTCTGTAATACGCCTCCGTCTCTAGCTATTAATGGAAATACGTGGCCGGGTCTTTTAAAATCAGAAGCTGTCGATTCGTTATTAATGAGTGCTTGTATCGTAGCCGAGCGTTCATACGCAGATATTCCAGTAGTAGAAAGTTTATGATCAACACTTACCGTAAACGCTGTTTCATGTGAATCAGTATTTTTAGACACCATAGGAGATAATTCGAGCCTTTGTGCCATTGCTTTTTTTATTGGCGCACATACAAGTCCCCTTCCATGTGTCACCATGAAATTAATAATCTCAGGTGTGGCTTTTTCAGCTAGCGCGATGAAGTCTCCCTCATTCTCTCTATTTTCATCATCACAAACAATAATAACTTTGCCATTTTTCAAATCTTGAATAGCTTCATCAATAGTATTAAACATGAAAGCATCTCCTTATTTAAATCCGTTCTCTTCCAAAAAGCTTTCTGTAATTCCCGTACTCTTTTGTAGTTCCTCTACTGTGTTCCTATTTAGAAAATGACCTACATATTTACCAAGCATATCGCATTCTATATTTACGACATCTCCTTTTCCCTTCATTCCTAAAACTGTTTCAGAGAGTGTGTGTGGAATTATAGAGAGCGTAAAACTATTTTCGCTAACACCAAAAACCGTTAAGCTTATTCCATCTACTGCCACAGATCCTCGTAAGATAATATATTTTAGTAATTTATCCATCGTTTCAATTTCATAATAAACGGCGTTCTCTACTTTTTTTTTCGCAACAATAGTGCCTGTTCCATCGACATGACCAGTTACAAAATGTCCGCCAAATCTTCCGCCAGCAGCCATTGCCCTCTCTAAATTCACTCTCGATCCCTGTGTAACAGTTGCTAAGCTTGTTGCTTTTACAGTTTCAGGCATCACATCTACCGAAAATGTAGTAGTTGAATAGGTTGTTACAGTTAAGCACACTCCATTAATAGCAATGCTATCTCCTAGATTTATATCATTCATTATTTTGTTTGCAAGAATAGTAAGTACAAATGATTCACCTGTACGCTTTATGGATTGAACAATTCCTACTTCTTCAATAATTCCAGTAAACATATTCTCATGTCACCTCCGTAGGCACTGCAATAATTTTAATGTCATCACCAATTTTGTCTATTTGTGTAAATCGAAGTAAGGGAACTTCATTGATGTGTTTTATTCCCATACCACCAAAAGTAGCAGGAGCTTGATCTCCGCCTATGAGTTTAGGTGCAATATAGGTGATTATCTCTTGAAATGCTTTTTCTTCTAAGAAGCTTCCTTGTATTTTCCCACCTCCTTCAACGAAAATGGAAGTAATATCGTGCTTGCCTAAAACTTTAAGCATTTCTTTAATTGAAATAGAGGATTGCTCCATTTTAATAATTTTTACTCCTAGGCTTGTTAAATTATCCGCTTTATCAGGATTTGCACGATTTCCTGTTACGATATAAGTCTTAGCTGATTTATCTGTTACTACATTCGCATCCAAGGGAATCCTTAAGTTTGTATCCAATATGACTCTTATTGGATTTTTTCCTCCGTTTTTTAATCTGGTGGTGAGAAATGGATTATCATGTATAACCGTATTAACCCCCACTAGGATGGCATCATGCATATGACGATATTGATGAACATCCTCTCTTGCTTTCTCACCGGTAATCCATTTACTTTCACCCATTACGGTGGCAATTTTTCCATCCATACTGATTGCAGTTTTCATTGTGACAAAAGGAAGACCGGTCCTGGTATAATGAAAAAACACTTTGTTAAGTGTGCTTGCTTCGTCCTGAAGTAAGCCAATCTTTACCTGTATTCCTGCCTTTTTCAGTTTTTGAATACCATTCCCGCAAACTTTTGGGTTTGGATCAACTGCGGCAACGAAAACTTTTTTCACCCCGGATTGAATGATTAGGTCAGTACAAGGAGGGGTTTTACCATAATGACTGCAAGGCTCCAGGGTTACATAAAGCGTTGCACCCTTCGCCTTCTCACCTGCCATTTGAATTGCATGAACCTCAGCGTGAGGGCCGCCTGCTTTTACATGTATACCAACCCCAACAATCTCATGATTTTTCACAAGTACTGCCCCTACCATCGGATTTGGCGACGTTTGTCCTCTTGTTGCCTTCGCCATATTTAAAGCTAACTTCATGTAGTCGTAGTCATCCATATAAATTCTCCTTTGCAAACATAAAAAGGACCCTTGAATAAAAAATTCAGGGTCCTTTGGTTTAAAGGCAATCTCAAATAAAGGTTAAAAAAGGGTATACGTATCCCTATAAATAACCTATCTTTTCCTTCTCCCATCCAGACTATACTGTCGGTGCTGGATTTACACCAGCTCCACCGTTTAACAAATGTTAACCGGGTCACGGACTTAGAAACTTCTCATTTCATCACCGCCGGTAGGGAATTTCACCCGACCCCGAAGGATAATATATATAATTGTCATAACTATTAATGTCGTTTGATGATGATCACATATACACTTTACATTCAAATTGAAAGTTTGCTTTTTGAAAAACTCTTAAATAAAGCATTTCTGTTCATCATCTTCCTAAACCTATCTAATAGGATTGCTTTGAATATATCACTATAAAAATAAAAAGGCAAGAATCTAATCTCATGTAGGTAGATATGCCCCCCCACGGTTTTCTATATAAAATTGACATTTGAAAAGGATGCCTTCCCTAAAAAATGGTATAAAGTAACTTCCAAAGATTCAATTTATACCTTTACTTTCTCTTTTAATGTCGTTACCTATTATACTTAATATGGAGGTCCGTAATATCCAATCCTCTATACTTTTAAAGCAAACTTTTTAAAAATATATATCTATAAAAATCTCATGATAATGGACAGAAATTTTTATAACAAATAAACCATTTTCTTTTCATAACTAATTTACGACATAGAAAAAGGCGAGTAACTGATACTCGCCTTTAATTTATACGTCCTGTTAGTTATTAATTACTTTCATCATATGGTGGTTCTTGATTTTCATCCGGATCATCATGGGTAGGATGGGAACCAGGAAATTCTCTGGGTAAATCTTGGTGAAAAGATTTGAATTCATAATTAAAGTTGCTATAGGATCTTTGACCTTCTCTCCAAGGTGTAGATTTCCCTTGAACAGGCGTATCAACACCACGTGGAGCACCATACGATCCATCAGGTAAATCTTCTGGGTGAATAAAGTTTTTTCTTGTTTCTACAGTTGAAAAATCTGTATAAGATATTTCTTCCTTATCCGTATTTTTAGATTTCCCTTTCATTCTCCCACATCCTTTTTACTTTATTTTGAGAACCATCCATTATAAAAATATTATTTGTGAACGATCATATATTTATACTTAATCAAAGAATTTGGAAAGAATGAATAGAACAGTATACCATTTGTCTAGTGTTTTTTCAGCGGGTGCTATACATCGAATTAGAGACTTCTAAAAGAAGTCTCTAATTTAACAACTATTATCTTATGATCCATTCATTACCTACATCTAATATTTTTACTTTTCCTCATTATTGGAGCGACTATCTACATCATCCACATTTTCACCAGCTTTGTTCCCCATCGCACCACCTGCGACAGCTCCCGCAACGGTACCAAGCGGACCGAAGACAGATCCAACTGCTGCACCTGCGACAGCACCTGCGCCAGTTCCAACTGCCTCACTTGTATCGATATCATCACGATTTCTTCTTTCTTCCGCCATTTCATATTCACCCCCTTATTAACCTACAAAGGTATTTTGCCCAACTTTGTTGGCTTTAATCGGCTTCCTCATCAGTAAGCCTATTATGTCTAATAACAATGGTCATTCCATCACGTATTAAGGTTAAAAAGAAGAAGCCTTCCTGCAAGTTAATTCCAATAAAGTTACATATTTTATCATAATTCATTATTTCATCGTCTTGTTAAAGGTGTAAAAGTGATTGGTTAAGGGAAAATTAAGGTATATTTTAATAAAATAATTTGGAGGAAACATCATGATGCAGTCTGTTGAATCTGGACATCATTTAATAAATGGGGTTAATATTTATTATGAATTTTATCCTAATCAGAATGCTAAAACTGTAGTATTATTACATGGTTTTTTATCCTCCACTTTCACCTTCCGACATCTTATACCTTTACTAAGCAAGGATTTTCAAATTCTTTCTGTGGATTTACCTCCGTTTGGGAAAAGTGACAAATCCAAGCGGTTTGTTTACTCCTATAAAAATATGGCACAAACGGTC
>Ga0224736_1026_pt1 | contig 51430 bp, 59 predicted proteins | sample IA12soil_MG_GH6A_FD_161628 | JGI IMG/M metagenome (GOLD analysis project Ga0224736, IMG submission 161628) | Enriched cells from agricultural soil in Iowa, United States - IA12soil_MG_GH6A(-) | ecosystem: Environmental > Terrestrial > Soil > Agricultural land | place: USA: Iowa | collected 2017-05-08
ACGCCTCCTATCGAAAACTTTTGAATTAGACAGAAAAAGCAAGAAATCCGATAAAGCCTTCCGAATATTGCCTTGATTCGGACAACATCAGCAGAATCATTACTCTTTTCTTATACTTTGTATAAAATCCAAAAGCCGATTTTAGCCTGTTGTTATTTAAGATGAGTAAAAATCGGAAGTAGGATTTTTACGGTAATTTTCTATAATCAAATGAAAAACGGAATGTAAAAAAGAACGCAAATCTTATCCGTTTCACGGATTATATACTTATACGAAAAGCGATAATCTTTGCGAAAACAGCCTAATTATAAAATTTGATAAATATTAAAAATGTATTTTTTATTGATTGCAATAAAAATGTGGTCTGAATCAATTATGATCACCAAAGTTTACTTCACCTTTTATTAAATCAACGAAGTTCTGTGCAGTTTTAGACAAGTAATGATTTTTCAGCCATATTAATCCTACAGATGCTGATAGTATACTACTAGAAATTTTATGAGCGTATATAGGATACCCCTTATGACGTTTAAGTATTGTTTCCGGTACAATTCCCGCTCCAAAGTCCGTTGAGATTAAATCCATTAAAAGATTAATGTCGGAACACTCTCCAATAATGTTGGGATTTATCTGATAACGTGAAAAAGCCTCCATAATCAGGTAATGCACACCTAATCCTTCTGTACTAGGTAATAACATAGAATAGTTTTGTATTTCTTCAAGTGTGATTTCATCGCCTAAATGTTTCTGCTTATTTGCAGTAATAAAGTAGAATGGTTCTGAATGAAGATGGAGTACAGAAAAATTATCGAGCTCAAGTGGCAATCGAATGATAGCAAGTTCGACAATCCGCTCTCTTACTAATTTGCATAGATGTGCGGATTCATTTTGCTGAATTTTATAGGTAACTTTAGGGAATTGTTTTTTAAATTTATAAAGTAATTCGGGAAATTCTACAACTGAAAACGTATTGATACCTATTGTCAGTCTTCCGTTTACCCCATTTCCAACTTCCTTGACTTCCATTTTCGCTTCTTCCATTAATTGTGTCATTCGTAAGGCGTATTTATATAATGCTTTTCCAGCCTCTGTTACTTCAAAATATTTACCACTTCTTTCTACTAATTTTGAACCGAGTTCATCTTCCATCGATTTTAAATGCTGACTTAATGGAGGTTGAGAAATATGCAACCTTTCAGCAGCAGCGGAAATTTTTCTTTCCTCCACAATAGCAATAAAATATCTCAATTGTCTAATATCCATATGGAAATGCCTCCTCTTTTAAAACATATATAAGCTTTTTTATCAGTCATGTCCTTTTCTAGGGCAAGCAGCCTATCATCTTTCGGATTTCTCCGTTTCCTCCCTACGATAAGTCACATCAGGAAAAATAAAACTACAAATTTTTACTTGGTGAAAATGGATGAACTAATTTCTCTCATCCGTACCCTGATGAGCAAGGCGCTTTTGCTTTGTTCTTATTATATGAAAAACTTAAGCAAAATTAATTTTTTTTATATTTTTCATATGACTTTCCCTATGTTAGCATATTTGTACAGATGGGAAAAGGAGCAATGCTGATGTATCGTTTCTTCTTGATTTTAGTTGTTGTATTTTTGACAGGTTGTCATGAATTTCCCAATACTACATCAAGTTTATCAAAAGAAACACAATGGAAAGGAAAGAAGGTGAATGTAATGAATCACGCACTTATTTTATCCGCGGAAAGAGGCGATACGAAAACCGTTTTGAAACTTCTAAAAGATGGTGCCAAGGTTAATGCAACAGATAAAAGTGGGAGAACTGCCGTCTTAGCAGCGACTAAAAACAATAAAGTAGATACGGTAAAGGCACTTATTGAAAATGGTGCGGATATTAATATTCGCGACAATAATTTAAATAACGTGCTTTTATACGCAGGAGCAGAAGGAATACTCCCAATCGTAAAACTTGCCATTGAAGCTGGTGCTGACACGAAACTTACAAACCGGTTTGGAGGAACAGCTCTTATACCAGCTTCAGAACGTGGACATGTTGAAGTGGTTAAGGAACTCCTCATGAATTCTGATATTGATGTTAATCATATCAATAATTTACATTGGACAGCGTTAATGGAAGCGGTTATTTTGGGTGACGGAGGAGAGAAGCATCAAAAGATTGTACAATTGTTAGTAGAACACGGGGCTGATAGTAATATTGGGGACAAAGAGGGAATGACTCTTTTGGAACATGCGCAATCACGTGGATATAAAAAAATCGAAAAAATATTAAAAGATTTATAAACTAACTCACCAGATATCAAATATGAATAAAATAGATGGCGACATAAAGATAGATAAGATGGTAATTCTAGTTGTTTAGCTCTTATTTCATGATATTCCTAAAACATTAATATGAGGTGATTTTTTTGGATTTTGTAAAACGCACCATAGAATTAGCACTTAAAAATGTTGAAGAAGGGGGACGGCCATTTGCTACTGTCATAGTTAGGAATGGAGAAATTATTGCTGAAAGTCCGAATCTAGTTGCACAAACGCATGATCCGACGGCTCATGCAGAAATACTCGCAATTAGAGAGGCAAGTAAAAAATTGCAAACAGAACATTTAACTGATTGTGAAATCTATATCCTTGCAAGCCCATGTCCAATGTGTTTGGGATCCCTCTATTATTGCAGTCCTAAAAAAGTTATTTATATTACAACACGAGAGGATTATGCCCCTTACTACAAAGATAATCGGAAGTATTTTGAATTAAATACCTTCTATGATGAATATAGTAAACCAATCGAAGAACGCAGATTACCTATGGTACAGATTAAAAATGAAGATAGTATTAAAGTGTATCAACGATGGAGCGAGCTGAATGAAACATAAACGGTAATTGTTTGAGTGAAGAGAGGTTGAATACGCTCTGAAAAATTACTTAAACGATGGGGGAGAAAAGTATTGCTAGATAATGCATTCTGGTTAACGAATGCCAGATTAGAAACTGGCTACCACTATGAAAATGGCATAGTTACGGGAACAAAAACAGAGCCATTTCATTTGAGGATTGAAAAAGGAAAAGTATATAATCCGTGAAACGGATAAGATTTGCGTTCTTTTCTACATTCCGTTTTTCATTTGATTGTAGAAAATTACCGTAAAAATCCTACTTCCGATATTTACTCATCTTAAATAACAACAGGCTAAAATCGGCTTTTGGATTTTATACAAAGTATAAGAAAAGAGTAATGGTTCTGCTGATGTTGTCCGAATCAAGGCAATATTCGGAAGACTTTATCGGATTTCTTGCTTTTTCTGTCTAATTCAAAAGTTTTCGATAGGAGGCGTTGATGTATTGATAAACACGAGTCATTTCAAATGAAATACAGTACTTTCCACTGGAATTTCTCCCTGCTTTAATTATAAAAAAACTGACTACAAATTTGTAGTCAGGTGTTAACAACTGCTTAAGTATTTCAAGACTGTATTGAAGTTTTATCTATTTATATTGCACAATTATATTTAAACTAACACAACTTGATTAACTAGTTTAGTAGCCACATCGGATACTCGACGTAAGCCTTCTGCAATAATCTCATCTGCTTTATCAGGCATTGCATTATGACCCTCAATAATAACTTCATCGATAATTTCCATACCAAAAATACCGCCAAATACGTTACGCATATAATTAACGGACATTTCCATAGATGCCGCTTCTGGTGTTGAATAAAAACCGCCGCGTGCATTTAAGAAGATTGCTTTTTTATCCTTCATTAATTGAATCATATTTCCTTCTGAATCGTATTTAAAAGCAAAACCAGCAGCATAAACATAGTCAATAAATGTTTGTAATTTAGCAGGGATCGTTAAATTCCATAATGGAAAAGCAAACACTACCACATCTGCAGCAGTTAAAACATCCATCGCTTTTTGTTTTGCATTTAAAAGACGTTGTTCTAATTCTGTTAATTCCTCACCATTTTTCACTTTCCCAAATGCATTAAACAGTTCTTGTCCAAAATAAGGTGTATCTTCTGCAAAAACATCATATACAGTAACGTTTAGATTCTTTGCATCTTTTATTGTCTGCATAAAAGTTTCATACATTTTACTGGAAACCCCTGCTTCAGCAGGGCGATTGTTTGCTTTAACTACTAATAAGTTCATCTAGTATTTCCCCCTATTGTTTAATATACAATAATTGTAACAGTCATTAGCGAAGGCTATTTATGCCCTTCTCCTTACCAAATAGTTACTATATCACAATAGCTAGAAATTGTCTGTTTTCCTGCTTTCTAAAAAACATGAAGTCAAAAAAAGGGTTTCATAGTTCCTTTTCTCTCCTGTAAAAAATACTATTATTGGGAGCATATAAAAAAAGTTTTCGATTAATGAGAGAAAATTTAACAATCACGATATGATGGTAACGGAGAGAAAAGAAAAAAGAGAGCATAGAGGATTATCCTTATTTGCTCTCTACAAGTTTAAAGTTTTGTTTCGATAGCTTTATTCCTCTTGCTTAACTTAGTTTCTGCCCACAATTTGAACAAAAATTAGCTCCTTGCGTTTTCGTCCCGCAATTAGGACAAAAGTTTGGCTTTTGTTGAACTTCACCCTGTGGATGTGATTGGTCTGGAACATTTTGGGATCCAGCAGATTGATTTTGATTCATTTTGTTTAGCATTTGGTTTGCAACATTCATTCCCATCATCATCCCAGCCATATCGGAGGCAGTGCTACCACCACTCATTTTTCCACTGGACATTCCATCTATCATGGAAATTTGCTGATATTTATCAATATTTCCTACCATTCCATAGGATGCATTTTTATTAATCATATCTTGAATTTCTTTTGGATAACTAAAGCTCATGATATTAAAGTCGCTTATGGAAATGCCATTTTCCATGATCTCCATATCTAAATCTTCTTTAATGCCTCTGGAAATTTCAAATGAATTGGACTGAAGATTGAACATATCCTTGCCTTCTCGGCTAATCCATTTCATTAACAACTGATCTAGAATAGAAGTAATCCGAAGTTTAACATCGTCCACCAAATACTGGTCCTTCACTCCAGCAATTTTATCGATTAAAGCAATATAATCATTCACTTTAAAATTAAAAGTTCCATTAGCTCGTATCGGCATGCCCCCGGGTAGTCCTGGTGCAGGAATATTAATAGCATTCCTTGTACCCCATTTTACATTGAACTCCTTCGTGTTCACAAATAAGACTTCCACCCTCATACCGCTGTTAAAACCAAACTTGAATCCTTTCAAAGTAGATAAAAACGGAATGATTTGTGATTCAATATCATACTCTCCCTCGTCCTTAAATACCCCTTCAATCTTTCCATTATGAAAAAATATCGCGTCTTGACCAGGGCGAATAATCAATTTACTTCCTTTTTTAATCTCACGATTGTGCCATTTATAAAAAATCATATCATCCCGAAATTCTTGCCATTCTACTATATTTGCAAATTGGTTTTTAAAAAAAGACATGTCTTTCCACTACTCCTTCTAAATGCTATTAAAACTTACCTCCGCTGCTCCCGCTATGGGAATAACCGCCTCTTGTAACTCCTCCACCGCCGCCGCTTTTATTATTATTGGACGGCTTCCTTTGCTTAGTTACCGTTTGCCTTATAAACACATCTCTCTTGTTAAGCACTTTTGATTTATTACTATCCATATAAGTTCTAGCATTTACTGTTACCCTACCACCAGATTGGTAGGCCATAAGTGTAACAATGATGGCGCCTACAGCAATTGACACAATCAGTTGAAACCACCATTTAAAAAGAATATTTTCCGGATTAACGCCTGGTTTATATCCCATGTATTCATGCGAAAGTTCAATATATTTAGAAAAAGCCTTAAAATACTTGCCATTGGATAAATCAGGAGTGATTTTATCCTGAATCAGATCTAATCGATTATTATCCAAGTATTCTTCCGCCTTTTGAAATCCCGCTAAATATACATCTCTCTCTTTCATATCAATAAATAAAATAGCCGTATTCCCATGGGGTTTATCATATCCAGGTGCATTCTCATCATAGAAATTCTCTACATATTCAATATAGCCTTTTCCGTCTATTCCATTTACCGTAAGGATGAGAAAAGCGGTATTGGTATCCTTCCCTTTTTCATTTGCTAATGCTTCTAACTTTGCCACTTCATTATCTGTGAGCAGGTGTGCTTCGTCATATACATAGCGTTTTTGATTAATTGATTCAGCATTTGTTTTCAATGTAAAGGAAGATACAAGCAAATAAGTTGTCAAAAGAAATAAAAGGCTGCGTTTTAAAAATCTCCCTCTCACCAAAAACCACCGCCCATCAAAAAGGACATGCATTTTAAAGCCAGAAATGTTCCAGCGGTAATGCCACCGAACCACATTGACACTTTGCTGGTGCTGATAGGCGGCTTACCAACTACTTTTCCTGTTTGTCCATTCATCGCAAAAATATGTTCAGAATGATTGAAATCATAACTAATCATCCATACTGGCAATAAAACATAGGAACTATTAACACTACTCGTATTAATTCTTTTATTTTTATAATGGATAGAATGATAGCCTGATAAGGTTGAATGAATATATGATTCAATATATTCTTTGATTTTATCCTTCGCTCTTGGTAGCAGGTCTGAATCCGTATAATTATACTTTTCTGCAATATACCCCGCTAAATATGGAGTTTTAAAATCTTTTAATTGCTCATAAGGAAATGGTTCCAATTTATCCATCAATTCATCATTCATTTTTTCAGATGCATCGACGGGGATTTTTACATAATCAAGATTAATATCGCGGAAAGCATTATAATACTTTGTCTCCGTGTAAATATATTCACCTCTTGTATATGTCCTAACTTTTGTACATTCAGCATCTACCTGTACTTTACTATTTAAATCAAATAACCAATACGGAACATACATACCAGTTATCCCTTTTATTCGGTCTGCCGACATAAAACCCTTTGGGGTAAGCAACCCTTTTCTACACCACTTCTTAAACGCTTGCGTTGCTTCTTCTTTACTAATTGTAAAAGGTATAACTTTTGCCGGAGCAAGATTTCCTGAAAGTCGATCTGCGATAACGACAACAGAACCGCAAAAACTGCAATTGGTTGCAGTAGTCTCTGCCTCCGTAATTAATACCGCTCCACAACTTTCACAATGATATTCGTTTGCCTCATCTTCAGTAAATCTGGCTGTTTTTAACTCTTCTGGATAATTATCAATGTTCTCGTGTTTTCCACAAGCATCACAAGATAAAGTCCCAGATTCGGAATCAAATTTCATATCATTGCCGCAATCCGGACACTTATATTGAAATAACATGTTTTAATCCCCTCTTTAGAATGGAAATAGTAAAATAAAAAAGCCATAGGGGTACCAAAGCTATAGTACATCACTACAGCTTTAGTGAAATAATTCAGCTATTATTTTTTAGTTTTTCTTTCAAAGCATTGAGTTCTTCCTCAACAGCCAAGCTGTTTTCATCATATTTTGCAGTTAATTCTTCTATATCATCTTTAGGCCCTGCATTTAATTCTGCCATAGCATTAGCCTCGTCCAATGCTTGATTTACCTTATCTTCCATTCTTTCAAAAGCAGAAATAGAATGACTTGCACCAGAAACTGATGCTCCTAACTTATTCATACGCTCCTGTGTTTTTGCTACTGACCATTTTGCTTTTAGCATATTTCTTCGTGAATCTAATTCCCCGATATCTGATACAAGCTTATCGTGCATCTGTTTCATTTGCTGCGCATTAGTGGATGCTAATTGAAAGGATGTTTGCAATTCAGATAGTTTTATTGCTAGACTTGCCTTTTTCTCAAGAAACTTTCGGGCATCATCTTCATTTCCTGTTTCCAAAGCTTTCAATGCGTAACGTTCCATCTTTTCTATATCTGATTGACACTCATTTAATTCTCTCTTCACTCTTTGCTCTTCTGCCATTACGGATGCAGTTTCTGATTTCACCTTACCTAAGTCCTTGTTTAAGTTTCGTAAATATTGATCGATCATTTTTTCTGGATTTTCTGCTTTGTCCAATAATGCATTGATATTACTTGACATGATATCTTTAAATCTTGTGATAATGCTCATCTTTGATATCCTCCTTATGATTCCAAGTTTTGCCTTCACAGTCTATATATATTTGCTAAGACGTAAATTATTGTCATCGAGTAAGCCATTTAGAAACACTCAATTATTACAATATACTGTTTTGTACGAAAAAAGTTTCATTTTTTCATTCTTAAGTTTTAGATTCTATAAATATAATGTAAGTGATACTCGACACATTAAATAATGGAAAAAGGAGATATAATGATCATAGTTCCTGATCACTATACTCTCCTTCTTTCTTAACAAAATAATGTGCAAATTGTCCATTTTTAATTTCCAAACAATTTAATTGATGGCCATACACACACGCTCCATCGATTCCAATTTTTTTATTCCCATAAAATATATTAGGGTCATTCTGTAAGATAAACGTTGGCGTATGTCCATGAATAATTGTTTGTGGAAATGAATGATCAAAATGCAGAAATGGATCACGTATCCAAATAAAATCATGTTCACTAGTGTTTTTCCAATCTTCATGACTTGGATTAATACCTGCATGGACAAATATAAAGGAATCGTTTTCATAAAAGTACGGTAAACTTTCAAGAAAATCAATTAAATCCTTATTTTCCTTTAATATAACCTCTGCCCATTTTTTATATGTATCTTCTTCTATGTTCTCCTTAATATCCGTCCCTAGAAAGGATTGAATGGTTGCAAGTCCGCCATTCATAAAATATCTTTCCAAAGTTTCAACTGGTTCCTTCAGCCAATCACAAAACATTTGGTCGTGATTTCCTTTTAAGGCAATTACCCCATTTGTTACAACTAATTTTTTAACAAATTCAACTACTTCCTTACTTTTACTCCCCCTATCTACATAATCTCCCAATAATATTAATTGATCATTTATGGGATCAAAGTTTGCGAGCTTTAGAAGTTCTTGAAATTCATGTAAACAGCCATGTATGTCACTAATAACTAATATTCGTTTCTCTATCGCACTCATCCCCACTCATTAGTTCGTGTATATTCTTGTAGTATTTAAATTATTTTAACATATATTCGTTTTTCTAAATATATTTTAATTTCTATTTATTCGCTTGTCTAACTAGATAAAAACAAAAATTTCTTAGAATAAGCTTTGCACATTAGAATATATTTTTTATAAACTTATAATTTAAAGGAGATTATATGAATCACTTTGATTACAATAAGTGTGAAGATATAATAAAATTAATAGAAAAACATATCGAGGAGTTAAAACTAGTTCGAAATAGAATTAAAAGAAGTATCAATGATTCACAATATGGGAAACTTACCACAAAAACAAAGGAGCTTGAAAGCCTCCTTCACGACAACGATTTCAAATTAATGACGTTAATTTTACTACAAGAGAAAATGAAAGAAGTAATTATTTCGAAGGATAAATTTCAAGCATAGTATTTCACGTGCTAGAAAGATACTCATAAATATCATATAATGTTTCAAAGCCTCTTTTCTGTACTTCCTCCATAAAAATGCTCCAAAGCTTTGCTGTTAAGAAGGCATCTCCCATAGCATGATGCCGGTTTTTTATTTCAATATTATGACTTATACAGTATTCATCTAATGTCTTTAATTCTGATTCAGGATATATAACACGTGATAAAAAAGATGTATCAATGATTCTGTTTCGAAATGGCGTCCTAAATAGTTTCCAGCTTTCATGCTGGAAGAACTTTTTTTCGTGATTCGAATGATGGGCCACTAAAGGTTGTTGTTGAATAAATTGGAAAAATCCCTTCAACACCTCTTCCCTGGAAGGTGCTGCAGCTAATTCATTTTCCTGTATTTTTGTTAATGTTTGTATTTCCTTTGGAATTGGTATTTCTGTATTTATTAGAGAATAATATGTTTGATGGTCGAAAATATTTGCCCCTTTCATATTAATAGCTCCAATGGAAAACATGACATCCCCTTTGTCTGGGTAAAAACCAGTTGTTTCTATATCTACAACTGTCACCTTTAATTCACTTAACGGAATTGTTAAGTGATTATTCGCTGCATCCTTTTCCATTCGCCGGATAACAGCCTTTTGCTGTAAGCTTTGACCTCCTTGTAATGCATTTATAACATTTGCATTGATTCTTCCCTGAACTTCCTTCATATATTGAAAAATAGAGTCAATCCTCATAGTAGCCTCCTTTTTCGAAGCAACCGTTCTACAGATTCATGCAAGTTTATCACATCCTTCATCATTCTTTTTATTAATCTTTTCTGGTCTTGATTTAACTTCTTTATATATAAAGAATTAGCATGACCATATATTGATTCAACCGACAATTCAATCCTTATCGCTAAAAGTTGTTCAAAGTATTGATGGCTTCTAGTTAATGGATTCTTCCATTCTGTAATTTCCATTAACGAATCCATCCGTTCTAATGTAGAGATGCTTGTCACTCTATATATTAGTGATAATAAACGAATGATATTAACATACGGTATATAAATTGTCTTTTTAATATCAATCATTTTACTGGTTGGAGAGGTTCTTTCGATTATAAATTGCCCTAAAGGATTCAACCCTTTTGGAATGTGTTGGATATTTGCCAATAATCTATGGATCAACAAGGGTTTATCGTATGTGTGGGTTAGAATCACTTGACTTAAATCCGAAAGAAAACTATTTTCACCAACGACTGCTCTTGCATCGAGGAAAATGTGCAAATATCTTAACGATTCCATATTCTCTTCTTCCATCCATAATATAAGCTGATTTTTCCACTCTGATAATGATTTGCACCACTTAGGATTAGAACTCATTACATTCCCATCACAATAAGAATATCCTACTTGTTCCATCCCATCTGTAATTTCTTTCCCTAAGCACTTAAAATAATTACCGCATCTCTCATCATGATTTTCATAGATTATTCCGTGATCCTGATCACTTGTTACACTTTGTTCAGAGCGTCCCGCACTCCCCATCACAAACCAGGTAAAGCGACAAGGCAGCTCTCCAATAGCTGCCTTCATTCGCCTACTTGCTATCTCTATTACTTTTCGCATTACTTTATCATGAAAATCATTTAACGCAGCGATATCAGATATAAAATTTACAATATTATTATCTTTCCAGGTTTTTAAATCTTTATAGGAGCAAAACTCCATATACTAAATCCACCTTTTCTTAGACATATGAATCCGTACTTATGAACTTAGTTTTTTATCACCTAAAAATTGTTCCGGATAACCATAACTGCCATGTTCACTCACATCCAGGCCGATAATCTCCTCTTCTTCTGAAACTCTTAATCCTTTCATTGCTTTTTTCATTATATACAGAATCACAAAGGAAACAATAAATGCATAAAGTCCGGAGACAAAGACACCCATGAACTGAACTCCTAATTGATGAAAGCCACCACCATAAAATAACCCTGGCGAACCAACTGTCGCCAATTTTTTAGTAGCAAAAAAACCAGTTGATAATGTACCCCATATCCCTGCTGTTCCGTGAACGGATAATGCAGAAATCGGATCATCAATATGAATTTTTTCGAAAAATCTCATACTATAGAAAACTAATATACCTGCTATAAAACCTATTATCACCGCAGCCCATGTAGTCACAAATGCACAGGAAGCTGTAATGGCAACCAAACCGGCAAGAGCTCCGTTTAATATAACAGTTACGTCTGATTTGCCTAGAACGAGCCATGAAATAATAAGGGCTGAAAAAGCTCCTGCTGCCGCTGCCAAATTGGTATTCAGTGCAACATAACCAAAAAAACCTCCATCCACGCTTAATGTACTCCCTGCATTAAATCCAAACCAGCCAACCCATAAAAGTAAGACCGAAAGTGCAGTATAAACTTGATTATGACCATAGATATTATTGGGAGAACCGTCTTTGTTGTATTTTCCAATTCGTGGTTTTAATAAAATAGTTGCAGCCAATGCAGCCATCGCACCTGTCAAATGTACGACCGTTGATCCAGCAAAATCCTGTTTCCCATGTTCTGCCAACCAACCTCCTCCCCAAATCCAATGCGCAATTACAGGGTATACAAGTGCGGAAAAAAATATGGAGAAAACAACATATGTGGATAATTTTGCACGTTCAGCAAACCCTCCAAACGCAATGGTTAATGAGATGGTCGCAAATGCAAGTTGAAACATGAAAAACACGGGTGTCGAAAGATTCATTCCTTTAATTTCATATCCTGAATAAAAAAAATGGGAAAGTCCGACAAAAAAATTTGCATGTTCACCAAAAATAAAAGCATATCCTACAGCCCAAAAAATCAAAGAGCCAATACCAAAAGTAAAAATGGTTTTTCCTGCAATATGACCTGCATTCTTCATTCGAGTAGAACCAGCCTCGAGTAATATAAATCCACCTTGCATAAGTATGACTAAAATCGCCCCTAAAATTACCCAAATACTGTTTATTAATGTTACTGTACTCATTCATATCCTCCTTTGAAATATTTTATAACTTATAATGTTATATTATCTAACATATATTAAAATTTTATCTGTTTTATGTAATTTGTCAATATGTTTTAAAAAAAATAAAATATTTATGTTATAAAAGTTAACATGAACATTTAAGGTCAGTGTATCCTATAAAAAACATAAAAAAGGATGTTCTCATTGGAACATCCTACATACTTACTTATTTTCTTGTATATTATTATTTTCCCTTTGATCAGTAGTATAGTCAAAGTCATTGCGATCTACAGGAGTGAAATTTTTTGGTGTGTAAAAACGTAGTAAATCATCATAGACTACTTTATCCGATAAGCTTAACATTGTTTTTGCCTCTTTGTCGCTAGCCTCACACTTATTACTATCCACTTCCGTACCATCGGGATTACTATAACACTTATTTCCAACTTGCGTATATTCGTTCGTAACGAAATCTCCATTTCGGAATGGAACTAGCTGGTGATGCTTTTCAGATAATAAATCTGATCCGAATGAAATATAATCTTTCGTATCAATTCCAAGCAAATGCATGACAGTAGGTCTGACATCCACCTCACCACCATATGTGTGATCAATATGACCTTTTACACCAGGTACATGAATAAATAAAGGAACCCGTTGAAGTTGTGTGTAATCATATGGTGTAATTTCTTTTCCCATTACATTGGCCATTGCTCTATTATGATTTTCTGAAATTCCGTAATGATCTCCATATAAAACAATAATGGTATGATCATAAAGTCCGGATGTTTTCAATTCATTGAAAAATTGCTCCAGTGCCTGATCTAAGTAATGTGCAGTTTGAAAATAATTATCTACATATTTATCTCCGAAATTTCCCTTTGGAAAATCAGATTGTTCTCTGAGCACAAAAGGAAAATGATTGCTTAGGGTAATAAACTTTGTGTAGAACGGCTGAGGAAGACTTGTTAAATACGGCATAGATTCACGAAAGAATGGTTTATCCTCCATACCATAATTAATGGTATTTTCTTCGCTCATATCATAATAATTAGCATCAAAGAATTTCTGATATCCTAACGATTTATACATATCATCACGATTCCAAAAGCTCTTATAGTTTCCATGAAACACCGCAGTTGTATATCCTAATTGATTAAAGATTGCCGGTGCTGCCTGATACGTATTCTGCGCCTTTGTAGTGAACACAGCACCCTTCGGTAATGGAAACAGTGAATTCTCCATCATAAATTCTGCATCGGATGTCTTGCCCTGTCCGGTCTGATGAAAAAAGTTATCAAAATAAAATGTGTTTGGATCATGTGTTAACTTATTTAAAAATGGTGTTACCTCTTGACCATTCACCTTATAGTTAATAACAAAGTTTTGAAGTGATTCCATGGAAACATAAATCACATTCATTCCTTTCGCTGCACCAAAATACTTTGGATTTGGATCTGTATGTTTTGCCTTTACATAATTTTCAACATCCACAATATCACTGCTATCCGCAAACGCACGTTGTGCAGACGATTTTGTTGTTTGAATCGCATCATAAATCGTGTAATTATAAGCACCAATATATTTAACAAGATAATTTCTGTCAAAGGTACGTGTTAAAAGCTCAGGGCGATCCGCTTCTGCAAGACCAAGATTGACAATGAAAAAAGCTACTGCTGCTGCAAAAAATCCATATACCGTTCTTCGATCTATCTTTTCATAAGAAACCTTCACAAACTTAAACACTACTAAACCAATGATAATCAAGGTATCTAAGAAATATAAAACATCATGAATTTTCATTAAAGCCAGTGCGCTTCCGCCTAAATCTCCAAAATTCTTCGTTTGGTGAGTGATGACATCAATGGTAATAAAATCATTAAAGAACCTATAATAACAAACATTTGCATATAATAATATGGAGAGCAGGAGATTTATGATAATTAAACTAAGATAACGTATCCGACCTTTAAATATTAATGATATCGAAAAAAAGAACAGTGCCGAACTAATTGGATTAAAAAACAATAAAAATTGCTGCATTACATTTTGCAAATCTAAATTAAATTCTATCTTATAGACTATATATGTCTTAAACCAGAAAAGTACAGTAGCAATAAAAAGGAGTGAAAACTTTTTATTTAACAAACTACGAACTTTTAAGCCTAAATGTCGCATTACTATAAACCTCCTAATCGCCAATACGATGATTTCAAGGTCGTAAACACAAATATACTATTTTACTTCAATCATTTTAATACTTTCTAAAAAAAAATCAAGTACTTTAACCAAAAATAGTATTTCTAACCCACTTCTTTTTTACCCTAAACCACGCAAATTTAAACATTGAATAGCATTATTTTTTGCTAAATATTTCAAATTAGCTACCTATATGAAAGATTCATTCTGTGCCCTCAAAAGAATCTTTATAGTTTCATAATAAATAAAAAAGCCGCCATAAATGGCAGCTTTGATTTTAAAATTAAAGTTTTACAACGTTATCTGCTTGTGGTCCACGTTGACCTTCAACGATATTGAACTCTACTCGTTGACCTTCTTCTAATGTTTTGAAGCCTTCGCCAGTGATTGCACTGAAATGTACGAATACGTCGTTTCCGCCTTCTACTTCAATGAATCCAAATCCTTTTTCGCTGTTAAACCATTTTACTGTACCTTGTGTCATGTATAGACAACCTCCAAAAATTTTTTAATATGTTACTCATATTTACGCAGTAAATAAAAATTCACATATTATAAAGAGTATCCACACCAAAAAGTAGTTACTCTTTATAACATGTGAATCAAAAACTCCATAATTTTGAACGAATCAAAATGAAAATATATTTTGAACTGAGGTAAAAATTTTATTCAGTAAAACAAATTAGATGTTTCCAAAACAACGAAAGCCCTACCTCTCTTTCGTCCTTGCGACTCCGCTGATCGCGCCAGTTGAATTGATATTATCTTAAGCGGAAAAGGAAATCCTCGCAATAACTGTAAACTTATAATTTCTCTCTTATAATATAACATTTATCGGTAAATTGCAAGATAAAAACAATAAAGCCTTGTATATTATGTAAAATAATCATTTATTTTTTCTTATCGTATTTCAAACATAAATGGCATCCATCTAAGATAGACGCCATTTATCTTAACAATAAATATTTAATTTTTTCACACTTCCAAGAAGAGATTAATAGTTTTTTACCAGAATCCTCCCCAACCGCCATATCCATAACCGTAACCACCATATCCTCCGCCAATATAGGCGGCACCTACAATGATTAACAGAATAAACAGCACTACGATAAACGCAAATCCGCCTGCATAACCACCTACTGCGCCATCCATAGAATTACCTCCTTTTTTATAGTCACTTATACTGTATTCAAAAGGAGGTTGTTTGTCGTGTAAAATAATGAAATTGGGCTATATTGAACCAAAGTCTAATCTAAGTACAAGTCTATGGAATTCAACCCCTATAAAACTTATCGTTTACCTCTGCCTTCAAAATAATGAAAGGCAATCATACAAATCAAAATCCAAAATGCGCCAGCCAAATATCCCCCAATTACATCACTAGGATAATGGACTCCTAGATAAATTCTGCTTATTCCAATAATCAGAACAAGGACAATTCCGATTATCACACCGAGAATTTTTGCCCACATCCGATTATAAGCTTTAAAAAGAACGAATGCTAAGCTTCCATATAAAATCATCGATCCCATTGAATGTCCGCTCGGAAAGCTGTAGCCACTTTCCGCAATAATTGGTTGAATATCAGGTCTTGCCCGCTTAAACATTAATTTCAATATATGATTGAATCCCCCTGCACCTAATGCAACGGTTATAGCTAAGTACATCCCTAATAAGCGGTGACGGGTTATGTATAAAATAACACAAACGATAAATGTAATAAGTGCTACTCCCTTAACAGATCCAAAAAATGTAATCCATAGCATAATGGTTGTTAATTCACTAGATACATTACCTTGAATTAAATCAATAATTCTCCGGTCAAAATGACGAATTTGTGATCCATCAAAATTATTAGCTATAAGCAAAAATAGCCATGAGAATATCACCAGCAAAAAAAGAAGAATTATTCCTACCCAAATTTTTCGTTTTTTCATGCTTTCACCTCTATACTTCATCCTAACATAAAAAGACAATTGCATGATGAATTGTCTTTTTATTTTGTTTATCTTTTTGTTTATTGAGCTTTTTTCGTTCTTGTTGTTCTCCGTTTTGGCTTTGGTTTCTCCTCTGTTGTTCCTTTTGTTTTGTCTATGGATGCCTGTAGTGCTGCCATTAAATCGGTAACATTTGCAGCTTGTTTTTTCTCCTTAGGTGTAACAAGTTCTTTGCCAGTTCTTTTAGACTCGATTAATTCCATTAGTTTTGATCTGTATTCATCCGTATATTTTTCTGGTTCAAATGTCGTTGTCAGTTGATCTATAAGGAGAATGGCAGTATCAATTTCTTTCTTTGACACCTGATCTTCCGCAGGAACATTAGGGACATCTGCTGCATTTCTCACCTCATCCGGAAAGTGAATCGTTTCCATTAATAGAGTGTTTTCTAATACACGTATAACAGCTAACTGTTCCTTCGACCTCATGACAATTTTAGCAAGCCCAGCTTTTTTTGATTCAATAAGTGCTTTACGAAGTAAACCATATGCCTTTATTCCTCCTTCATTCGGCGACATATAGTAACTTCGATCATAATAAATAGGATCTATCTCTTCCATTTTGATAAAATCGATAATTTCTACTGCTTTTTCTTCCGTTGTTCTTTTTAGTTCATTTAACTCTTCTTCCTCTAAGATAACAAATTTTCCTTTTGCAATTTCATACCCTTTTACAATATCTCCCATAGATAATTCCTCTTCACATACCGGACACATTTTTTCATATTTAATTGGAGTGTGGCATTTTTTATGAAGGGATCTTAACTTAATGTCCTTATCTTCTGTTGCTGCATGTAATTTTATTGGGATATTTACTAGCCCAAAGCTAATACTTCCTTTCCATATCGTATGCATAAAAGCTCCCTCCCTTTTTCTTCTTACTTTTAATGTTTGTTCAATAGGTTATTTCATTCGTTAAAAGTTTTGGAAAAAAACAATGAAACAGGGAATACTATTTAAAAAGGGGGATATTTGCTTTGAAACCAATGCTTCCAACCTTAAAATCCACTCTTCCATCTAATGGTAATTGGGCTTTTGAAATTAAATATGATGGTTTTCGGGCTATGTTGGAGTGGAATGAAAAAAATCTATATTTATGGAGTCGTAATGAGGTTGATTTACTCCCACAATTCCCTGAAATAAAGGAATTCCTCCTTTCTCAAAGGGAAAAAATAAAAGATTACCTTCCAATTACACTAGATGGGGAATTAGTAATTTTAGAAAATCCTAATAAGGCCAATTTCGGACAATTACAAATTCGCGGACGTATGCGATCCAAAGAGAGGATTCTTGAAAAAGCTTATCTAAGACCTGCGCGCTATTTGGTTTTTGATCTTTTAAAAATTAAGGGAAATAGTATGATGAACATCCCATTTATGGATAGAAAAAGCAAACTTCAAACTATATTTGAACAAATGAATTTCCCTCTTCGCCCGTCAAACGGAGAGCCTGAATTGCTGCAATTAGTTCCATTTGAAAAAAAATTAGATGTTATATTAGAAAAAGCGTTTACCTTTGATAGTGAAGGTATTGTTGCTAAATTACTGGAAAGCAAATGGGAAATTGGAAAGAGAACAGAAACCTGGGTAAAAATCAAAAATTGGAAAAAAGTAAGTTGTTTTATAACAGCTTTCGACTCCAATAATGGCTACTATCATATTGGAGTATTTGATAAAGACAATATTATTCCTTTAGGCTTATTTTTATTTAGCATTTCTCCGGATCAGAAACAAGCTCTTAACCAGGTGATTAAGGAAAACGCATATGAAAATAATAAGGGTTTATTGAAAATTCACCCATCTATCTGTATTGAAGTCCAATATTTAGAATGGTATGAAGAAAGTTTAAGGGAACCTCATTTTCATCGGTTTCGTTTTGATCTTTCTCCCGAGGACTGCACATACGAACAATTTATCCTTAATAGAACAGCTATTCCAAAAGAAATAGAAATAACTCATCCTGATAAACCGCTTTGGGAAAACGAAATTTCAAAATTGGATTTTGTCTGTTATATGCGGAAAGTTTCTCCTTTAATGCTGCCTTTTCTAAAAAATCGTTCTTTAACTGTCATTCGTTTTCCGCACGGTATTTTTGATGAACCTTTTTACCAAAAGAACTGTCCAGATTATGCACCTTCTTTCATTGAAACATTTCGTCATGAAGGAATTGAATATATTGTTTGCAATGATTTAAGAACATTGATGTGGCTTGCAAATCAATTGGCCATTGAATTTCATATTCCCTTTCACGTAAATAAGAGCAAATTTGTCAGTGAAATTGTTTTTGATCTTGATCCCCCGTCTAGAAACGAATTTCGCTTGGCTGTAAAAGCAGCTCTAATGATGAAAGAAATATTCGATCAGTTAGATTTAATAAGCTTTGTAAAAACGTCTGGCAATAAAGGCTTGCAAATATATTTGCCGTTGCCGGAAGAAACCTATTCATGGGAAGAAACACGAGCATTTACAGAGTTTATAGCTCAATTTCTTATCACTAAGGAACCCAATTTATTTACAATAGAAAGATTGAAAAAACATCGAAACAATCGTTTATATATTGATTTTGTTCAACATGCAGAAGGAAAAACAATCATCGCACCTTATTCGATGCGAGGAAATAAAGAAGCATTGGTTGCAACCCCACTCTATTGGGAGGAAATACACGAAGGATTAAATCCAGAGTTATTTACCTTAGAGAGTGTTTTGCAACGTATAAATGAAATAGAATGTCCTTTTGCATCCTTTTTTGAAACAAAAAAAATCCAACCATTTGACCCTGTCTTACAATTTTTAAAGAAGCAACATTAAAAAAACCGGCAGTTTTCTCTGCCGGTTCAGGATGAAAATATTACTGGATCAATTATCTCTTTAACATGAGCCTCTAGCTGTTCATATCCTACTTGCTCTGCTGTATCTGTTTTTTGAACAACAGAAAAGTTTTCAGGATGTTTAAGATCAATACTAATCTCTGCATTATATAAATACGTAGCATTACCAATTAGATCAATCTTATACTCTTCCTTATTCTTATGAACAACACAACGAACCTTTCCACCATTAGTAAAGACTTCAATTCCTTTTTCAAATTCATTTAGTTCAAGTAAACATGAAATTAAAGAAGAAGCTGACATTGCAGTACCGCACGCATTGGTAAATCCCACACCTCGTTCATATGTCCGTACGTAGATCCTATCCTTCTGCATAAAGTGAACAAAGCTGACATTAACCCCATCCGGAAATAAATCATTAGGTCCATTTACATATTCTGCAATGTTTTTTTGTACATTACTACGAATAACTTCCGCATCTACATAAGTAATAAGATGCGGATTTGGAACAGCTACAGCAGAAAACAATAAATCTTGAGAGAGCTCAGAAACTTTTTCGTTAAATAACGTTTCTCTCGGTAGATTCATTGGAAGTTGATCTAATTGAAAAAGTACTGGAGATATTTCTACCTGATAGGTTGGAATCTGTTGAAAGATCGGTTCAGCCTTTTTGACATGCAAGTTGACTTTTAAGGTTTCTACTATTAGTTCATCCTTTTGTAATAGCTCACAAAGATAACGTCCAGCGCATCTTAATCCATTTCCGCACATAGAAGCCTCAGAGCCATCAGCATTAAAAATTCTCATCTTTGCATCAGCAACTTCACTTTTCATTACAAAAAGTATCCCATCCGCACCTAAAGAAGAATTTCGGTCGCACAATGCGAGAGCTATATTTTCACGATCAAGGTCTGTAAATGAATAAAAATTGGTTATTTCATCAATTAATATAAAATCATTATTCGATCCGTGGCACTTGATAAGTTGAATATTCACTATTGAAACCTCCATTTTGTTCCCCGCTACAAACTACTTGCTATTATTATTTATTTTAATATAACATTGCCACAAACTTTACCTATAATCAATGAAAAAACGCTAAAATTATGTTGATAAGTCTTCCGCTATAACTAATTCCGTCCAATTGCATGCATCCTTATAGATAGAAAAAAGGAGTTGTTGTGACATTCCTAACTCCTTCACATAAATGTCTACTTTGTCCCACTCAGCCTTCTCTATTGCAACCGTCAACTCCAAAACTAAACGCATATGATTAAACTTCCCATTTAACGCGTCACTAATTTCGTCTCCAAGTGATAGTTTGCTTAGTATTTTTTCCATCGGAACTGATAAAATAGTATCCATTAAAGAAAACATACCTACTAAAAAATAGCTGGAAGCCAGCAATTGATTTGGTTGCTTTAATGCAATCATTTCACACATTTTTGCTCTTGTTAAACATAGCCTTAAGACTTCTTCGGGCATATACTTTCGATATCCTGTATTTTCTCTAATTGCTAGTACATAAATCCATCTTTTAATTTCAATCAGCCCTAATAAAACAATCGCTTGGCGTATAGAATGTATTTTATGTTTTGGTCTATATGCTGGTGAATTAATAAGCTTTAATAATTTATAAGACAAGGAAAGATCCTGCTCTATTAATTTAGCTATTTGATCGATGCTCGGATCAGCCGCTGTCAAATAATTGATAATTTGAAAATAGGAACCAAAAGAAGCGGGAATGTCTTGAGTAGAAACTATGATTGGCTTGCTGAAAAAATAACCTTGAAAATAGCTGTAATTTCCTCGCTTTGCTTCTTCAAATTGTTCCCTTGTTTCCACTTTTTCCGCTAACAATTCAATATTAAATGCCTTCACGACTTTTTCTAAATTCCTTCTTTCAGACTTTGAAGTATTCAAATAATCAATTTTTACAATATCTACATATTCTAGTATTTGTTTGGCATAAAAGTTTTGATGTTGAAAAATAAAATCATCCAGTGCAATTTTATAGCCTAAGCTTTTTAATTCTTTACATATTTCTAGAAGCTCTTGTGACAGGGTAACGTTTTCAAGAATTTCAACAACGATTTCTTGCGGTCTAAAATATGTAGGAACTTTTTTCTTCAGAAGGTTTTCAGTAAAATTAATAAAACATGGTAAACCACATGATAAATCATCGATTCCTATATTTAGAAAACTATTGATTATAACTTCCGCAGTAGCCTGATCTCCATCAACATTTGGAAATTCATTTATATTATTTTGCCGATACAGCAATTCGTATCCGCAAACATCTTCTTTTATATTGAATATTGGCTGACGAGCAACATAAACTTCCATCATTACGCTCCTAACTTACCATACCTCTTAATTATATGTTTCTATTATTTAGATTACCAAACGAGTAGTCCACAAGTCTATAGTATACTAGTTTCTTTATCTATTATAAAAGAGAGCAATCCCTAAGGATTACTCTGATAAAAAACTATAAACTCTGCAAAATGAAATTTATTAAAAACAAACAGGAAATCACATATAGTGGCAAGGATACTTCCCTGGCTTTACCCATCGAGACCTTTAGTAAAGGATATAAGATAAATCCAATTGCAATTCCATCTGCAATACTATAAGTAAATGGTATCATTACAATGATTAAAATAGCAGGGAAAGCCTCTGAAAAATCCTTTAAGTCCATCGTCCGAATATTTAATGTCATCAAACCGCCAATTATAATTAGTATAGGCGCAATAGCATTATCTGGTATCCATTTCAAATATGGAATAAACAAAATAGAACTAAGGAATAGACATCCAGCGATGATAGATGTAAGACCTGTTCTTCCACCGGACTGAATAGCAGCAGTCGATTCCACTGCAGCAACTGTAGGGCTAGAGCCAAAAACACCTGATAACATAGCTGAAATTCCATTGGACTGTAAAACGCGTTTAAACTTCTCCGGACTTCCCGAAAGACTTGTTTGGCTATGTGCAAGACCAATGGTCTCAAATACTAGAACCATAGTTAAAGAAAAAACCGAAACCCAAAACGAAAATGACTGTATTTTATGGAACGATAATTCTGCAAAAACCAAACGATATTCACCTAGGGAAAATGCCCCATTATGATGATGCGGAATAAGTCCGAATAAAAAGCCTAACATAGTACCAAACAATATACTAATCAAAAAATGACCTTTTACATTCCGTAAATATAATATGATGGTAACCATAAACGTAATAATAGTTGCCAAGACTTTAATATCGCTTAAGTCCCCTAAAGCAATAAGGGATGAGCCACCTCTAACAACAATGCCTCCCTTTTCTAGTCCGATGAGCATGAGAAACAATCCAAGTCCTATCGAAATAGCATCCTTTAAAACCTGCGGAATAGCCGTATTCAACAATTTCGCAAGTTTTGTAATGGTAATTATGATGAAAATAATCCCTGACACAAAGACAATTCCTAGTGCTTCCTGCCATGTAAATCCCTTTGATTGGACAATGGTGTATGTAAATAACGCATTTATTCCCATGCCAGGAACTAAAATAATTGGCGCATTTGCCCAAAATCCCATTAATAAGCACCCTATAAAGGAAACTAATATTGTCGCGATTACTGCGCCTTGAAATGGTATCCCAGCCTCGGATAATATCATAGAATTAACCGCAATAATATATAGCACAGTAAGGAAGCCAATAACACCAGCGATCATTTCTTGGCGAATAGTTGTCTTATGTTCCATCATATTAAACAATCGAAGCTTTTTCATTTTTTTACCTTATTAAATTGTCCCTCTCCCATCCCGCTTTCCATGTGATATACATGTAAGCCACAGGTTTACATTATAATAAAATAATCTGAACTTTACAATAAGATTTACATTCAAGCAGATAATTTCCTGCATTCTTCAGCACATTGAAAACAAATTTCTGCACATTTTTGACAATGTTCATGATCATGTTTCTTGCATTCATTTCCACATAGTTCACAAATGTTAGCACAGACGCCACAAATATCTTTCACAAAAATACTGCTCCTTTGCATGGCAGCGATAGCCAAACTGCAAAAATCTGCACATTCTCTAGTCAGTTCAATACTTTTTGTCAGCTTTTCAGGATGTTCTTCTTTTAAACAAGCATGAAAACAAATATTACATGCTTCAAGACAATTAAAACCGGCTTCTAGACATGCTTTGTAGTTTGCATTCATTAGCGAATCCTCCAACTCAATAAGTATATGAGTTATTATGAAGCCTTTGTTATCATTTCATACGTAATTTGCCACTTTGTTATTGATTATTAAATATCAAAATAAGCAGACCATAAATGATAATTTGATCGGTCTCAATTACTTCCTCTTTAAAAGAAAGTATAGGTGTATTTGGGGAAAAATATCGTTGCCATTTTATCGGCATCCAACCATTTTCAATTATTGCAATCGTTTTATTATTTTTTGTTACCACCATCTTATGTGCTGATACATGAATAAGTATCCTATCTCCATCTGCATCGAACGTTAGTTTATTTCTTTTTCTTTCTTTTAATTGAATGATGGATTTCAGATTCGTAAGAGTAGTTATTTCAATATTTCCTTGGCGATGCAATACTTTCATCTTAGCCATTACCAATCCATCTCTTTTCTTAAATTGGTAGAACTTTGATTCGTTTCTTCCTATTTTAATTGGAGAGTACCATTTCCGTAGATTTATTTTTTCTTCCTTGATCTCATACTCACATATCCCATTACTTTTAAAAAATTTAATACTTAGACTAGGGGCAGGTAAAAACAGCATCATTTGTTCATTAGAATTTATAATCTTCAATTTTCTATCTTTTGATATGTCTCTAAGGTGATCCCCTCTGAAACTGAAGTATGCATATCTAACAAAAAAATAGACTAATAGCATGATTACCCCTGTTGTAATCCATTTAAATAAAAAGGGAAACCCTACTGAGCCAAATAAAAATAAACATCCTATTAAAAATAATCCAACTAGAATAACCTGATTTAAATAGATCCTTGACATAACGGAATAATATTCTTTTATATTCATGTCTAATTCACCCTATTTGTAGATTCTCTCTAGTATATGTTTCTATCTATCTTTTCATGATTCCAGATTTTTAATTTAATATAATGAAAACGATATCATCCTGAACATAAAAAAACCTCTATTAATTAGAGGATTTTTTTATCTTAGGAAGCGAATAACCAATGGAATTTGGTACCGTTCTCCTTCGTATGATTTTACTGCTGCAATTATCGTAAAGAGGAAAACAAGAATGCCAATAATGCCTAGTAATATTCCACCAATTAAAATAATCACGAGCAATAGACTGATTAGACTATAAATAGAATAAGAAATAAGAAAGTTGAAATATTCCTTACCATGATAATCAATGAATGCGGACTCCTCTTTCTTAAGCAGCCAAATAATTAACGGTCCGATAAAAACAGTAAAAAAACTTGAAATATAAATTAATGTTGCCAAAAGCCTTTCATCTTTAGATGCCATTTTCATTCCCCCTGAATCTAATCATCTCTATAGCATATACGATGAGGAAAGAAAAAAGATACATAATTTATTCTTTTCTTTTTTTGGACATCCTCAAACATGTTTTGCATATCATTTAATATGTTGTCCTTTTAGGAAATTTTTCATTGAAGGAGTATGGATATGCTGTCGAATATACAAGCTTTTATCTTAGGAATCATTCAAGGACTTACAGAATTTCTGCCCATTTCAAGTACGGGACACTTATTTATCGGCCGGCATCTATTTGGCTTGGATGAAGCAGGCCTATTCTTAGATACGATGCTCCATGTTGGTACCTTACTCGCAGTTCTAGTTGTTTATAAGGATGATCTCTTTCATATTATAAGACACCCTTTTAGTAAACTTACCAAAATCATGATTGTTGGAACAATCCCAGCCGTTATTGCAGGATTTTTATTTAAAGATTTTTTTGATTCCATCTCCAAATCAGGAAGTACCATCGGATGGGAATTTTTAGCAACAGGTTGCATTTTATGGTTGGCCGAGAGTGCCAAGAAACAAGGTCATAAGAAACTCGAAAATATTAGTTATTCAGATGCCCTAGTAATTGGAACATTTCAAGCTGCCGCAATTTTCCCAGCCCTGTCCAGATCTGGGTTAACGATTGCAGCAGGTCTGTTGCGAAAATTGGACAGAGAAACGGCTGCTTATTTTTCTTTCTTATTATCCACTCCAGCTATTTTTGGGGGCATCATTTTACAGGGGAAAGATATTTTCACTGGACAAGCAGAAAGTATCACTCTCATGAGTCTTCTGTTTGGAACGATTGCATCTGCTATATTCGGTTATATTGCAATTGTGGGAATGATTAACTATCTGAAAAAGAAATCTCTAAAAATATTTGCCTATTATGTATGGTTTCTAGGTTTTGGTATCATTGCTCTCCAGACTATTGGAATTTTTTAGTGGAGTTGAGAAAGATGAATCATGAATGGATTGTAAATGCATTGGAACAGTTAGGAAACCTCGGATTTTTCGGAATTGCACTTGCCTTAATGATAGAAGTGATCCCGAGTGAACTTGTACTTGCTTATGGCGGCTTTTTAATTGCAAAAGGGGAGCTATCTTTTATTAGTGCCACGATTGCTGGAATAGTTGGCGGGACCATAGCACAAGTATTTTTATACTGGCTTGGATACTATGGCGGCAGACCTTTCTTTGAGAAATATGGAAAGTTCTTATTAATTAAGAAAAAGCATTTAGACGCATCGGAAAGATGGTTTCAAAAATATGGTACTATTGTGATTTTCACCGCAAGATTTATACCCATTGTTCGTCACACGATTTCTATTCCAGCAGGAATAGCGAAAATGAAATTTTCCCAATTTATCCTTTACACAACTACTGCAATGCTCCCTTGGACAATCCTTTTTTTATTGCTTGGTATTCAATTAAATAATCATTGGGAACAAATTAGCGATGTTGCGGGTGATTACATAAAACCTATTATTATTATTGCCATAATTATATTAAGTTTGTATTTTTTGATTCATTACGCAAAAAGTAAAAAAAAATAAATGTCGAGGTTAGTAAAAATTGGTCATAAAATATTAATATTTATCCTATTTTCATTTGAGAAGTTTTATTGTAATATACAAAAAGAAAGTAAAAATTTATTATGTTTCATTAACTATGTTAAAGCAAAAGGAGTTTTTTCAAAGTAGATAATTACCTTAAGAATCATTCTTTAAGGTATTTAAAAGTAAAATATAACTTTTTGATGTTTTACATCAATTAGGGAAGGCAAATGGTGCGCCACCAGCTAACGTTTAGACTGGTTCTAGTGGGTTCGATTCCCACCCCGAAATTTTTTAGGCAATTTTAAAAAATTTCGAGGGTGGGTCTTCACTTCTTTAGGAGGACTGCCCTCTTTGGAGGGATATCGATGCTCAAGAAACGAGATCTAAACGGGCAAGAAAATTCTTGTTTATTTGAACTTATGACGCACCCTGATGTCTTCCCTTTCGTTCGCCACAAAGCATATTCACATGATGAATTCCTTTTTTTAACTAAGCAGACGATTGAGGCAGAAGAACGTGGAGAATTAATTTCCAGAACAATTTTAGATGAATGGGGAAGCCCGATAGGAACGATTAATTTATTTGATATAAAAGACAATGCAGGTTTTTTAGGAACATGGATTGGCAAACCATATCACGGAAAAGGCTATAATCAGCTCGCTAAAAATGATTTCTTTCAGGAATTATTTTATGAATTAGGGATTGAGACTATTTTTATGCGTATCCGAAAAGAGAATGTACGCTCCCTAAGGGCAGCTGAAAAACTTCCATATGTAGTCAAAGCAAATGAAACGAGAAAATGTATATTCAATCAATTAAATGATAAAGAATATATTTACGATTTATATGAAATATCTAAGGACCAATACTCCCTTTATTTAATGAGAAATGATGAATTACAAGAAGAACAAGCATTAGAAGCATAAAAACTCGCCTGTTAGTGAAGTGAACCAAAAGAGTTAGACAAATATATATTTTAAACAGCATATTAGACCTGAGTCCGGTATTTTACTGGACTCAGGTCTTTTAACTTTTTCTTTATACATACTTGATCTGAATGAAAGATTAACTCATCCTCTGGATTTAAAACCCCTAAAGCTTGTTCAAGCATATCTCCTTACTAAATCAAAAGTGGGGCGATATAAGAGATGACCTCACTATTGAACAAATCAAGAATAGGAGGTAGATAGAGTTTTTGCCCAAAATGGCTGAATTCTGTAAATCTGTTACCCATTTCCGTTTAGGTCTGTTGGCATGGAAATCCCTATTTAGAACATTAGGCGCAACTCTCCCTACATTTCCGCGATAGGACTTTTATTTCTTCATTCAGACCTGGCACTTAAAATCCCCCTCTGGTTCATTAGCTTAAGGACAGTCTTTGGGTCAAGAATCAATCCTTTTTTATCAAGCTCTTTTTTTATTCTTCGGTGTCTTATAATGACCTTTATGTTGAGGATATATTTCTTGTATTACTTCTTTCACCTTTGTATATTTATCGGGGCAATCCATATGTTTTGTCCAATAATAATATGTGTTTCTTTTGATACGCGCCATCTTGATCAGCTCAGCGCTTCTATATTCATTCCTTAGTTCAAAAATTACTTGCGCTTTGAGTTTTGTTGTAATTTTGCTGCTCTCAAACTAAGGCATTCAACTTTTTTATATCTAAATTTGCCATAAAAAAACTGCACCAAAATTGTTTAGTTTTGTGTCTAACAATTTTGGTACAGTTCATTAATTGGCGAGTTTTTATTTATTTACTTTTTCATTATAAAGATTTCTAATTACCCATGTTTTGTATTTCTCTAGCTTTTTTCGTTCAACAGGGTGGTAACGCACACCCATTTGTTTTAATTCTTGAACATACCAGCCTTTTGAATATTTGTATGCCATCCCCTATCTCCTCCTCATTAGCTTGTCCAATATCACTATATGAGCAAGAAAAAAAATATATTACTTACATTTGCAAATGATTATGTTATAATGGATAAATTCATTTTATATGAGGTACAAACGATGAAACAGACATTTACGACAAAAGGAAAGCTTATCCAATTAATAACCATTCTTATACCGATTCTTTTCACGCAATTAGCTATGTACTCTATGAATTTCTTTGACACGATGATGTCAGGTAAGTATTCGAAGACTGATCTTGCAGGTGTTGCAATCGGCTCGTCTTTGTGGGTTCCAGTCTTTACTGGACTTAGTGGCATTTTACTTTCTATCACACCAATAATTGCTCATCTTGTTGGTGGCAAGAAAAATAAGGATGTCGCCTTTTCTGTTATTCAGGGTATTTACGCTGCTATATTCCTTGCCATTATCATTTTAGTTATCGGAAGCTTTGCACTTAAACCTATATTACAGCATATGAATTTAGAAGCTCATGTTAGAAATGTGGCAAAGTATTATTTAGTAGCTCTTTCTTTCGGCATTATTCCTTTATTTATTTATAATGTTTTAAGATCCTTTATGGATGCATTAGGAATGACAAGAGTTACGATGATTATCACGTTGCTCTCTCTTCCCATCAATGTTGCATTGAATTTTTTATTTATTTTCGGAAATGCAGGCATGCCTAAGCTTGGTGGAGTTGGTTCTGGTGTCGCATCGGCTATTACATACTGGCTCATAATGTTTATAGCATTCGCTGTAATCCATTTTCAAAAACCATTCTCAAGTTTTATGATTTTTAAAAAATGGTATCCGGTATCTTTTAAAAAATGGAAAGAAATTTTTGTGTTAGGAATCCCAATTGGTCTCTCCACATTCTTTGAAACCAGTATTTTTGCGGCTGTTACATTAGTTATGGCGAAATATGGTACAAATATTATTGCAGCACATCAAATTGCGATTAATTTCTCTTCGCTTTTATATATGATTCCATTAAGCATTTCAATGGCAATGACCATCGTTATCGGGTATGAAGTTGGCGCAGAACGATTCGATGATGCTCGACAGTACAGTAAACTCGGTATTAGTATTGCGGTTGTAATGGCATTTATATTAGGAATACTATTACTTACAAACAATGAGCTCGTCGCTAAAGTATATAGCAATGATATAAAGGTTATTGCTTTAACGACTCATTTCTTATTATATGCAGTATTTTTTCAATTGTCAGATGCCATCCAAGCACCTGTCCAAGGAGCACTTAGAGGATATAAGGATGTTAACGTTACCTTTATTATGGCTTTCATTTCTTATTGGATAATAGGATTGCCTTTTGGGTATGTCATTGCAAACTATACAAACTTTGGGCCATACGGATATTGGCTCGGTCTTATCACAGGGCTAGCAGTAGGTGCTATTACCCTATCCTTACGATTATTTTATGTACTGAGAAAAAAAGGAAAAACTAGAATAGGATTACAATAAAACGTAAAGACCATGGAGCATACCATGGTCTTTTGTATATCATTTAATTTCCAATGAATTCTTGTGTCCAATAATTTCCGTTTGCAACAAATCCTACACCAATTGCCGTGTAATTTTTATTAAGAATATTTGCACGGTGACCTGGAGAATTCATCCATCCATTTACTACTTCCTGAGGTGTTTTTTGACCCATGGCAATATTTTCTCCCGCTGCCCGGTACGTAATACCGAATTTTTTCATCATATCAAACGGTGATCCATAAGTAGGACTTGTATGATCAAAATAGTGGTTAACTGCCATATCATTTGCCTTTGTATGTGCCATCTTACTTAATGTTGTGTTGATTTTTAAAGCAGGAAGTCCATTCTTTTTTCGCTCTTGATTTGTTAAGTCAACTACTTTCTTTTCATACGCACTTAATTGATAGTTTGTTTGATTAGTAGTAGTTGTCTTATTTGATTTTTTGTTAGTATTCGTATTTTTAACTTTTTGTACATTTTGAGTTGGCTGCTTTACAGATTGAGCATGATTTTGTGTAGAATTTACATTGTACTGTTTCTTAATAGTGTTTAACCAAGCCTGTAAGTCTTGGATATTAGTTGTTTTAAATTCATATTTAACTTCATTCGTTTTTACTTCTGCCGCATCAGCTTTATGATGGAGCATTGGTCCTGCTAATAATGCTAAGGCAGTTGCTGTTATAATTAGTGGTTTCATCATCGAAATTTCCTCCTCACATAGTGAAAATCTATCACACAAAAATCTTACCATATGATTTTTGTAATATTTGAGGGGAAATCTACCATTATATTAATGTATGAATCATATTTTAATATCGGTCTAATAAATCCTACTATACCTGATATCGAGACTAACAGATGATATAGGAATAAAAGTAATTTTAGTAATATAAAGGTTATACATCCATTAATTATTATAAAAAATAGGCTTGACAGTTTTTTTAAATGACACTACATATAACTTTTTTTTCAATAGTATTTCAATATTCTCTTCTTTTTATCTAAATTTTCATCCTTTTATCAGCGCTAAAGTATAGATTTCACATTTACATATAATGAGAAAAGTGTGGAAAACTATATCTAGAACCTATCATGTAGGAGGTAGATAAAATGCATGGTCCATACTGTTGTCCTAATTGCAAAACAAATCGGTCCAGGTTCAATATTATACAGCAAGTACCTCAAGCGGTAAAAATGGATCCCAGGTCAGGAGATATAGTTGAAGAATATGATAATAATGCGGTTAATCCATTTCATATTCCGTATAAAGGACCTGAATACCGTGTTCAATGTGCAGCATGCGGACTTATTGAGGATGAAAGGACATTCCTTAAATTTGGTGAAAACACTGCACAAACATACTAATATTTAGAAATACTATGGCCCGATATAATCGGGCTTTTTATTATCATTTCCTTTATTGAAGAAAAAGAAATCGATATAAAAAATAAGAGTGTCTCTTTATAAACTTCATTGCATTACATTACATAATAAAAAAATGGAACCAATATTTTCGCACTTTTTTCTATTTTTTTAAGAAAGTATTAGTCTAACACCAAATGTAAAATAAACTTGACATTTTGTTAAATATACTTTACCCTTTTAGTAAGCTCACTTGAAAGGGGACTTAATTTTTGTGGATGTAAATAAACCCTTATTGTCAAGCCGAATTCATATATTAAGGGCGGAACATAAAATGACTCAAAAAGATCTCGCTGACAAAGTAGGCGTTAGTAGGCAAACAATAATTTCTATTGAAAAAGGAAATTACACCCCTTCGCTTTTGCTCGCCTATAGAATTGCGAAAACCTTTGGAAAAACAATTGAAGAAGTATTTATTTTTGAAGACTAGGAGAGGTGGAAATAAATTTGCGACACAGAACATTTTCATATGTAATTATCTTAATAGTCGGGGGGATGTTATTTGTTTTATCTGAAATATTAGGTCGCATTGATTCGTTTTGGGGAGGATTAGGGCTAGCATTGTTTATTCTTGCAACACTACGGTTGTTTCAAGTATTACGTTTAAAAACTAGTAAAGACTATGCTAAAAAATGGAATATTGATGTCAATGACGAGCGATATATATATATTTCAAAAGATGCTCGGTCTAAAGCCTTTTATTATTCTGTGATTATTGAAGCAATTTTAATGATTATTTTTACAACATTGGATATGACAGAATACACCAAGATTTTAAGCTGTCTGTTTGTAGGTCAACTGCTAATTTATTTCATTTTATACTTCGTACTAAGAAAAACGTCTTGAAGAACAAGATAATCATTCACCTTAAGGTGAAAAAGGAGGTACTTTCATGAAATCGTTCACACTAAATTATTACATTATTACTTGGTTGATTCTTTTAGTTATTTCCGTTAGCACTATAATAAAATTATTTGTCGACGACCACCCCTTACGTTTTATTTTTGTTTTATTATTTATTATTGGTTTATTTGTTGGATACTTCCGATACCTTATGCGTAAAAAGAGAGACTCAATAAAACAAAAAAGTAAGTATCAAGGTTTTGGATTACTTTTATTATTTATCTTAATCTATATGGGGATAAAAACAGGAATAAGAGAGTTTGTAAGCAGTAAAGTATCAAGTCAAGATTATGGTATCGTTTTTGCTTTCTTTATTTTGGGACTTTTCATATCTTATTATGCACTATACTCTTTTTATCTTTGGAATTTAAGAAAAAATGGAATGAATGGAGTAACGAGAAAATAGCAAAAAAATAATGCCGCCTCAAAAAAAAACGCATTTCCATGACATTTAAATTTTTCAAAAAAAGTACGAAATCATTTTGATTTCGTACTCTTTTTGCTAGGTGATTTGTGGTTAAAGAGAACCATTTACAAATGTATCCGGAAACCCTTATTTTTCACTTAAGACCTCAACGGCTTTTTTTACCTGAGGATCATCTTTAATTATTTTTTCACGAAGCTTGTTCATTAACTCAACTGTAGTTTCTCCTTCAAGAATACCAGTCACCTTAAGATCTTCAGCCTTTTGAAATTCTTCCACAGCATTTACAGTTTGACTGTCGTATAATCCATCTACTTTACCTGGATTATAACCTATTGCCTTCAACATTTGTTCAGCTGTTTTTATAGTGCTGGAGACATCTGATTGCTTCCATTTCTTACTTGGATCAAGAATAGGTAGGCTGGCATATTTCGGCAAGTCTACTTTATAATCCGGTTGGATGCCTTTTTCATGAATCCATTCACCATTAGGAGTTAACCATTTAGCCACTGTAAATTTAACATCGGATCCATCTTTGAAGTTCGTAGCTGTTTGCACTGTTCCCTTTCCAAACGATTTATGACCGATCAATGGAATACTTGCCGATTCTTTAAGGGCTGCTGCTGTGATTTCAGATGCACTTGCACTCCCCTCATCTATAATGACTACCACAGGTACATCAATCTTCTTACCATCTTTTGCAACCTCTTGTCCACGTTTGCCATTACGGTCCTCCGTTTGAACAATTACTTTACCTTCTGGAACAAATAGATTACAAATTTTTATCGCTTGGTCTAATAATCCTCCTGGATTTTGACGCATATCAAGGATTAATGATTTCATCCCTTTTTTGCCCATATCATCTAAAGCTTTTTCCAGTTCACTATAAGTATTCTCTGAAAAGCTTGTAATTTGTACTTTAGCAATCCCATTTTTCATCATTTCAGCATAAACCGTGTTAATAGGAATGGTATCACGTACAATCGTCAATTCAGCTGTTTCTTTAGAGCCAACGGGTTGAATCGTCAGCTTCACACTTGTCCCTTTTTTCCCGCGAATTAGTAATACCGCTTCATTGGCAGACATTCCCCGAATACTTTTACCATCAACGGATAATATTTTATCATTCGGCTTAAGACCCGCTTTTTCAGCCGGAGAGCCTTTAATAGGTGATACAACAGTTATAAAACCGTCTTTTTCCTGAATTTCTGCGCCAATTCCTTCAAAGGATGAAGAGATGCTTTCGTTAAATTGTTTTGCCTCGTCCTCAGACATGTAATCAGAGTATGGATCCCCTAGAGCATCTACCATTCCATTAATGGCACCATTTATTAATGTTTTCTTGTCCACTTTTTTATAGTAATTACTTTCTAATTTGTCATACACGGCATACAACTTATCAAATTCCGGCCGATTGTTTGCAACTCCTACATTTACAGCTTTTTTATCCCCGAATGCCAGAACAAGCGTAGTTACACCTGCCGTAGCAAATACGAGTATAAAAATAAGCATCACAAAGGTAAATTTCTTCATTCGAATAAAGCCATTTATGTTTTCTGTTGAAGGCTCAACACCCTTCTTTTCTTCTTCCAAGACATTCACCACTTTCATTCCCATATACAAGACGCGGGTAAATCTGTATTTTATGTAAAAAATATTAACTTCTTTATTTTATCAGCTTTTATCGAATTACGAAAGAAAAGGTTTTTTAAACGTAAAAAAATCACAAACTTTGTTATATTTTATCTAATTATTCCTCCTTTTATTTGGCTATTCATCTACTCTATATACCTTATGGTTAAGATGGATGTAAATATCCCAACTGCAATAGTTGCTAATAGGGAAAATAAAAAAATATGAAGTCCCAAAAATTTCATACCCAATAAAAGTACAATGGTGTCCAATACGAAAATAATAATTCCAACATTGATATTTGAAAATCCCCCGACCATCTGTGCAAACAAATCCAGTCCATCCCCGGCAACACCTGTTTGAAGAATAAAGCCTGCCCCCAGCCCTATAAAGATTCCCCCAACAATTGCACTTGGAAATATTGGTAAGTTAATTCTATCGGATAAAAAGGCAAACAAATCTAAAAAAAAGGAACAGAAGATTAATCCTATAAGGCTGTTATAAAAATAACGACGATAATAAATAAAAGCAAATATATATAAAGGTATACTTAGGCATATCATGCTTACACTGGTGGGGATTTCGAAGAAGTAATAGATAATTAATGCAATTCCCATCAAACCTCCATCAATTAATTGATGGGGAATTAAAAATCCATTTACACCAATAGACAATAAAATACTTCCTAAAATGATTTGTCCAACTTTTTGTATTGTTCTCTCCTCCACCATTTTCATCTAGCCTGTCTATAAAAATAGTTTATGAGAAGAAATTATTTTCATGCCCAATTTAAAGGTGGCTTCTCCTGTCCTAGTAATTAGGATTAAAACTATACAAAAAAAGCGGGTGTCCCCGCTTATGCCTTTTTAACATGCTGAAAATATTCTTCTAATGTCCAATTGTTTTTATATATTACTTCCGCTGCTTTTTTCCCAACGTATCTAAAATGCCATGGCTCATATTCATATTTAGTTACATTTTCTTTGTCTTTCGGATACCTCAAAATAAAGCCAAACTCATGAGCATGATCATGAAGCCATCTTCCTTCCTTTTCATTTCCAAATTTCTCCGTAAGAAGATAATTTTCCTTTTGACTTGTTATATCCATTGCAAGACCAGTTTGGTGCTCACTTTCACCTGGAAATGCAACAGCCTGAGCTGCTTTTTCTTTCCCTACATTCGCAACCTCTGCATCAAATAATGTTTTTTGCCTTTTGTAAGATCGATAGCCGGAAGCAGCATAAAGAATAACATTATCCTGTTTAGCTGCAGAAAACATTTGTTCAAGAGCTGCAGCTGCTTCTTTTCTCATATAACTTTTTTCAATATCCTGATTGCCGAAAGAGAAAGCAACTTTCGGACGAACAAGATCATTAGGCGCATAATCCCCTAATGAATACTCTTTATTAACTAGGGCCAGAGTATTGGACGTATTCTGGATCATCTTTATTCCGTTTACAACCTTAACTTGATTGAAATATTCTGCATTCAACAATAAATCAGGATCAGTGTTGTCTGTATTCTTTTGCACTATTTCTTTACCTGTTGAATGACTATTTCCGTTTGATACTTTTTCTTGATTGTTTTTAGCATTGGTATCTGTAGCTTTATATTGACCCAAACTACATCCACCTAACAAAAAAATAACTGCTGTCAATATTAAAATGCGTTTCATCATGTCACCTTTCCTCTAAATCCCTAAAAAAATTTCCCACAGTTAAGAGTTTATCAAAGAAATGCAAGAAAAGAATAGGTAAAAATATGAATTTTTGATTAACCCTATCGATAAAAAACAAAAAGTCTCTTCATGAGACTTTTTGAAATGTCTTTATTTAATTGCGGATTCAAGAGCTACTTCAATCATATCATTAAAAGTTAATTGACGCTCTTCTGCTGAAGTTTCTTCTCCAGTGAGAATATGATCGCTAACCGTCAGAATAGAAAGCGCTTTTCGATTGTATTTTGCAGCGAGAGTATACAAAGCAGCTGTTTCCATTTCGATTGCAAGAATACCGTATTTTGCCCATTTCTCGTGATCAGCATTGTCATTATAAAACATATCTGCTGTAAATACACTACCCACTTTAAGGTTTAAACCTTTTTCTAAACCTCTGTCATAAGCTTTCTTCAATAATTCAAAATTAGCGGTCGGTGCATAATCAATGCCCCCAAATGTTAGTCGATTCATTTGTGAATCCGTTGACGCTGTCATTGCTATAATAACATCTCTAACCTTAACGTCCTTTTGGATAGCACCGCATGTTCCAACACGAATTAAATTTTGAACATTATAGCTCTGCATTAATTCGTTTACATAGATTGAAATAGATGGAACTCCCATCCCTGTTCCCTGAACAGATACTCGTTTACCTTTATACGTACCTGTATATCCAAACATATTTCGAACCTCATTATAGCATGTCACCTGTTCTAAAAACGTTTCAGCAATATATTTTGCTCGAAGTGGATCTCCAGGTAAAAGAACCGTCTCCGCAATTTCGTTTTCTTTAGCACCGATATGTACACTCATTATATAATCTCCTTTCCATTCATAGTACATTTTATATTTTTAAAGCATTTGTTGCAATCCTATTCGTGTAATGATAAAAGCATTTTTGGAAACGCTAAAAAAGAACATTGCAAGGAGGGAAAATACAATGGGCAAGAAACATCGAAATCGAATTAATGGTCAAAAGAAAAATAATCATATTCCTGAAGATGGGATTATCGCAGAACAAGAGGCACATGGAAAAGAATATTCTGCAAATAAGCGAAAAAAATAAAAGTGCTTGGCTTCCCCTTCTTTTGGAGTTGGAAGCCAAGCCTTTTTTATTCAGCTTATATGTATTCTATTGACTGTTTTCCATCCTCCAGATTTCAATTGGTAGTAATAATGCCCATTTCTCCCTTCATCGATAAAAACGATATCTCCTGTTCCTAAATATCGTGCATAGTAATCCTTTGGAAGGGAATCGATTGTATTAAATATGGCAAAGACTTTGTAAAGAACATCTTCATGGTTCTTTCCAGCTATTTTTAATTGATAAACATTTTTAAATCCTTTTTTCTGTCCAAATTTAGGCGTCTGAAATAGAGTAATATCATACTCCGTATCGCGACTTTGATTTCGTTTAAGCGTTTTTAACAATTGCATAGAACTGCTCCCTTCATTTCTCTCTTAATATATGTATTCAAAAATGAAAGGCGCGAATCCTCTTTCGAAATTCCACTTCTTTTGTCTATTTTTATCGCTTTATTAACTTTAAATGAAAACCACCTCTTTCAAAGAGGTGGTTGATGTCATTCCTATCTTCCATCTTAATCTAATTCTTCATCGATTATGCATTTTGCAATTAAGTAGTCAAATGTGATATCGGCGATTTCTTCCAGTTCTTCTTCTTTTGGTGCATAACCCCTTTTAACAAGCTCTTTGAAAAAGAACTCAGCAATTTCTTCCGTGTCAATAAACACTTCAATTTCCCGCATAAAAAATCGCCTCCTTCTGTTATAAAAGTATGTTCTTACAATACTTTTATGCAACATTTCATATGGATATGAATAAACATTGCAAGCTAAGAATATTTCATCCTGTATGCCTTCTAATCTTATTGTTGCTTTTATTTAAAAGGTCTGATAGTTGGTTCTTAATGGAATCCATCATCTCAATATAATAAGAATCTGAGAACATAATATACATCGTTTTATAATCATTATACATATCTAATAATGCATCGATTTTATTAATAAATTGCTCCTTTGGTGAAGGAAGCAGCAAAGGCTTTTTTGCTTTTTTAACCGGATAAATGAATCCATACTTTTTCAAATAGCTTTCTGCAACATCTGATTCTGCTACTAATATCAACTCGTTTTCATCAGCTTCCAACCATTCCCCATCGGTAATTCTCGTTAACTCATAGATAATATCTTCCCAAGCATCTTCTTTATAACGCCAAATTTCTGTTCTAAAGCCTACCACTTTGAAAAGCTCGTCAAGATACCCTTTCACTTGCACTAAATCTCCGAAGAAGAACTTATACTCAATATCTATCTGTTCTTTTTCCATTATTTCCCCTTTAAAGTCAGATAATAACACTAATCCATTAAACTTAAACAAACCACCATTATCATTAACTTCATAATAATATTGTCCATCTATATACTTAATATCTGAAACCTTTCCAACCGTTCCATATTTAATAATAACAACAGTATCCCCTATCTTAAATTGTGGTTTTTCCTTATTGTCCATTGCCTCCCGTCTCCTTGAAATCTGTAAAGTAATTGCTAATAAATTATATGCAAGAAATGATTGAAACGATTGTTTGATTAAGCCTTTTTAAAATAGGGTAAAAGAAAAATTGCAAATGACTACATAAACTCATTCATGTTTTACCGGGCATTAATATTATCATCACACTTTATAAGTCCTTCTTTTCTTCGAATATATACAGTTCCCAAGCACGATCAAAAATCGACATGGAGTCTAAGTAGCTTCCATTCATCTCCAAGTATATGCTTAGTTCGTTATAATCTGTTGATTGTTTTGGAAATCCATGATCCTTATATGCAGAATTCGCAAAATGAGAAAGTTCATCCTTCGATTTCGCATCACGATATTTCATTAAGTAATGGTAAAAAGATTTGTTCATCATACATACGCCCTTTTATATTAAAATCTTGAGTTTACTATACAGGAAGATATAATGAGCGTAAAGTTTTCAATATTACTTGCATTTATATATTAAGCGAATGGTAATATAAGGGAATAAAATAAGTCTAATGTTACATATTAGCCAATTTTTCGACAAATAATCGCTAGAATAACTAGATTATTCAGATACATATTAGTAAAATAATCATTAGATAATTTGGCATACTGTATCTCTAAATCATAGGGGGGAACAAAATGGGAAAAAAAGATAGAAATATTCCTAAGCTGAAAAAGCCAAAAAAAATAAAGGTCCAAAAAGAAAGGATCCTAAAACAAAGAAAAATCTCATTTTCTTATTTACAAACCATCAGAGGGAAAATCACTATCTCTTTCGGAATTCTTACCATTCTTTTACTTGTATTAACCATTACATCATATATGAATATGAACAAGCTGGAAAATGAAATTAACCGAGTTATGGGACATGATCTAGTAATCCAAAAGAAAATACAGGGTGTTCTCCAATCAGCTTATAAAATGGAATCGGCTGAAAGAGGATATGCAATTACAGGAGATAAAAGTTTCTTAGATCCTTATTATACTAATAAAGATTCCATAGATAAAACTATTAAAGATCTTAAATCCCTTGTAAAAGGTGATAAAACAAGCCTTAATAAGCTAGGAGCAATCGAAGAGTCCTACTATTATTGGACAGGTTCAATCGATAATGTAATCCAAGCACGTCAATTTCAAAGTGAAAATGATGCAAGAGACTTAATTAAAGATGCAAATGGCAAAAATTACATGGGGAAAATGGAAGAAGATATTCAGGCATTTGATAATGGTCAAACAAAATCATCCCAAGCTCGAATTGACAGTTTACATACAATGGTTAAAATAATGGAAGCTGTTTCGATTCTCTTATCCTTATTAGCCGTCCTTCTTACTATTATTCTTTCCATTGCCTTATCAAGGGGCATTAAATCAAATGTGAAGAAAATAAGCAAATCCATCCTTGAAATCGCTAATGCTGGAGGAGATTTAACAAAGAGGATTCAAGTTAAATCGAATGATGAACTTTCCGGTCTTGCTAAAGATACAAATATACTTATTGATGGCATTGCAAGGCTTGTAAAAGATGTTGCAAAAATGGCTGAGAATGTTTCCGTAAGCAGTGAAGAATTGCTTGCTTCTGCTGAAGAAACGGCACGGACGATTATGTCTATAGCTGAAACCTCAAGTGAAATTGCTACAGGTAGCGAAAAGACTACCACACAGATGAATCAATCTTTAGAAAAAATGAATGCACTCAATGAAGTAGTAGAAGTTTTAGGCGAACTTGCAGATCGTGTAAAAGTGGCGGCATTAAATATGGAAGCCTCTGCGAAAACAGGAGAAGAATCAGTGAAAGAAGCATCCGTTAAAATTATGAGCATTGAAGAAACAATAGCAAACACTAGCTCTACCGTCGAATCCTTAGGAAAAAAATCGGATGAAATAACGAAAATCATTAATACTATAACTGGAATTGCTGGACAAACAAACTTGTTAGCATTAAATGCTGCAATAGAAGCTGCAAGAGCAGGCGAACACGGCCGCGGATTTGCTGTGGTTGCTGATGAGGTTAGAAAATTAGCAGAGCAATCTCAAAATGCTGCAAAAGAAGTTGCCACTATTGTCCATTCCATTCAAAATGAAGTAAATACAGTTATAGAGCAAAATAATGAAGGAGTTCAAGCAGTTATTTCTGGAGTTGAAATTTCAAATGAAACAACACAATCTTTACAAAAAATACTGAATCACACAAATGATACAACAGAAGTTATTGGGGAAATGGTTACGCAAATTAAACGTACCCTCCTTTTAAGCAGAGAAGTATCAAATGCCTTTGCTGCTGTTGGTCAAATTGCCGAGATTACTGCTTCTCATACAGAAACGACAGCAGCAGCTTCCGAGGAAGGTTCTGCAGCTATGGAAGAAGTAACAGCATCCGCTTCAGAATTATCAAAACAAGCTGAAAACTTACGTCAACTAGTATCTAATTTTAAAATGTAATAGACTTTCATTTAAGAGTTTGCATATAATTTTTAATTGTAAAAAAGTCTCCAATATTTTTGTGGCCACTGAAAAACTCTTTTTAATCTCAAGGGAATACAAAAAGGTCGTTTTCCGTCTGAGTTTTAGGCGAAAAATGGCCTTTTTCCTTTCTTTAATAAAGTAAAAGGCAATTGAAAATTCAAATAAATGAACTTTTCAACTGCCTTTTAAAATTTGCGGCTTTTTCAGTGGCCACATATTTTTAGGGGACTTTTTTCAATCTAATTTATCCAACACGCTCCAATTATTATGAGTAAAATAAACAAGACTACAATTAAGGCAAAGCTATTTCTATAGCCTCCGCCATACCCATACCCGCAGCATCCATCATAAACGGGATAGCAGCAACCGTATCCGCCATAACCTCCGTAGTGCATACCTGTCAACTCCTCAAATGAAATTTTTAACTTTTCATTTTAGGATATGATATAAACCTAAAAGTGGAATGTGCATTCGCCTATAAACAATGGTGAATTTAATCAAATAGCTACGAAAATAATTTGAGATATTTTCCATATCCCTCAGCTTCTAGTGCACTTTTGGGAATAAATTTTAAAGAGGCAGAATTAATGCAGTATCTTAATTTTGTTGGACCTGGTCCATCATCAAATACATGCCCCAAATGAGAATTCGCGGTTTTACTTCTAACTTCTGTCCTAATCATTCCATGACTCGTATCCAGCTTTTCGATAACTTCCTCTTCCTCTATTGGCTTTGTAAAGCTAGGCCAACCACAACCAGCATCATATTTATCCCTGGAACTAAATAATGGCTTACCAGAAACAACATCTACATATATTCCTTCTTCAAATTGATTCCAGTATTCATTTTGAAAAGGCGGTTCTGTTGCATTTTTTTGTGTAACTTCAAATTGGATTGGACTTAACTTCTTTTTTAATTCATTTGGATTCAATTTGATCACCCCAATATTTTTTTATAAAGCCAGCTCTTCCAGATCCCTCGTGATAGGCGTGATAATGAACAGGATTCTTTTGATAATAATGCTGATGATATTCCTCAGCAGGATAAAACGTAGAAGCTGGGACAATTTCCACCACAATTGGCTTTTTAAATTTACCGCTTTCTTGAAGCTCTTTTTTCGATTGCTCTGCCATTTGTCTTTGCTTTTCAGAATGATAAAATATGGCTGGTCTGTAAGATGAACCCCTATCATAAAATTGTCCTCCAGCATCTGTAGGATCTATTTGCTGCCAAAAAATTGATAATAGCTTGTCATATGGAAAGATACTTGAATCAAATGTAATCTGGACTGCTTCTGTATGCCCTGTTAAACCGGAACAAACTTCTTCATAGGTCGGATTTTGCTTCGTTCCACCGGTATATCCAGAAATAACGCTTATGATCCCTGGCTGTTCATCAAATGGTTTTACCATACACCAAAAACATCCTCCTGCAAAGGTAGCCAATTCCTTAGACATCCACTTACCTCCTATCGATATGTAAACTATATATAAAATTATAAATCATCCTTTGCTTTAACACTAGAAACTCGTGTCACCACCCCATAGGCACCCGAATATAGTGTATCAACAATAAAAATGGAGCGATAGTTCATGAAAAATCAATCTTATTATCTTCAAAGGGCCGCTCAATATAACTTGCTAGCAGATTATTTTAAATATAAAGATCCTGCAGCTCATATCCAATATTATCAGAAACACTTGGAATACTTGAATAAAGCACTATGGTTAAGCAGAGCTAATAATGGTTTAAACCCCGTTTACGTACGATTTTTAAACGCAACAAAAGCTGTAGCCAATATTGACATATATACAAATGGCAAAATGTTAATAAAAGACCTTCCTTTTAAGAATATTACTCCATATTATACTTTACATGAAGGCAAACATCATCTAGACATATATCCGGCAGGAAATCAAATATCCACTATCATTAACAAAAATATTAGATTTGAAACCGGCCATGCCTATACTTTGGCGACCGTTGCCACAAATAATAAATTACAATTATTAACTTTTGAAGATTTCCCAGAGGTTTCTTCACAAGAAGCAAAAGTGAAGTTTATCCATTTAACATCAGAATATCCGTCCGTAAATGTTCTTATGAAAAACAAAGAAACACTTTTTAAAAACATAACATATAAAGCTTCAACAGAATATACAACAATGAAACCAACAGCAACCAATATTGAAGTGGTAGATAATGAAACAAGTAAAGTAATTCATAATCTAGAGGATATTGAAATTTCCTCTTCAAAATCTTTTACAATTTTCTTTGTAGATTCTCAATTAATGATTGTTTGAGTATAGTACAGGGTTCCTTGTACTTCGGTGATACTGAACTTAGAAAAGATTTAATAAGCAGGTGCCTATCCAAAGCACCTGCTTATTAGGTTAATTTTCAACTGGGAAAAGTAACGAAAAGGAAATATCATTTTCCCTTAAGTTAAATTTATCCAGCCTGGCTCTTATATCACTTTTACCGATATCCATCTTTTGTAACCCAACATAAACTGTTTTTTCATCAGGGTTAATACTAACCCAGTCGGGGAGTTTATAGGAATTCTTAATAAACTTCAGAACATAAGTAACTGGCAGATTTAGATGTCCAATAGAGATTGTTTTCTGCTTTAAAATTAAATCCCCATTATTAAGCGCCTTAGGCTGAAATGTCATTTTTAATAATACATTCTCTGAGAAGACTGGTAAAGAACCCGTCAACTCAACATCATTTTTCAAGTAAACATTATATTTTATCGGCCCGTCTAAACCCTCCTTCTCAATATAATGGTTAATAAGTTTATTAAGATCTGCTTTATTAGTTTTGATATGAAATTGCACAAATTTATCATTATTTATCGTAGTATTTGGCAGGGTTTCTTTTCCTGTGGGCAGAAAAGCAAAAAAACCGATAACGAAAATAAATAACACAATAATGATTAATAAAGTAAAGAAAGCTATTTTCCAGCGATTTTTAACATTGTTCATTTTAATACCTCACGGCTATTTTCTGAATTGATCGAGCTTATTTTCAGCTAATATTTTTCCTACACGTTCCGCTATTAACTTATACCCTTTATCATTAGGATGAAAATCATCGGAGTAAAATAAATCTTCATTTTGATTTTCAAAAATATCACTAACCGGTACAAATTGCGTGTTATCATACTGCATTATTGTTTTTTTACTTGCTTCATTCCAATTTTCTACAATCTGATCTAATTCCTTAATATCAGAAAACCATTTTGAAAAAGGATTATAAATGCCTATTAACACAATTCCAACATTTGGCTTATATTCCCGAATCGTTTTAAGAATTTCATTTAACCTTAATTGATACCCTTTAATGGCAGACTGAAACTTTGCTATCTTCAATTCTGTAAAATTGTCCCTGAAGACTTTCATTACATCATTACCGCCTATTGTTATCATAACAATATCACTGTTTTTTATATCACTTTTAACTTTTGGTTCCTTAAGTTTTTTTAATAATTGGTCGGTTCGGTTCCCTCTTACACCGAAATTATCATAAGTGAATTTACCTATTTCCTTTTTCGTTTCCATTATATCTTTCAAATATGGAATATATCCACCGCGTTTCGTACTATCTCCTACCCCTTCTGTAAGGGAGTCCCCAACGGCAACCATGTGCAGATTCTTAGGCACAGGCTTTTCTGTCATATTAGTCTGCTTCGGTTGATTGATTGTATGAACAGCACAGCCGGTCATTAGTATAACAATAGCGAAAAGGAAGGTGAGTTTTTTTATCATTTTATTCCCCCCGCTTAAAGAAATCCTTTCTATTGTAACATTTTCATGCGCTTATAACATCTATTTTAATATAATGCTAGTCTCCTTTATTTTAAAAAGGGATTTCCTATTTTTATACCTAATACTATTCATTATGTTATCTTTGAAGTTATCATGCGAAAAAAAAGGTCTCCTTTATTCAGGAGACACTTTTACGTTTATGATTATCGTGGACTGAAATTTAATGATAGTAGTCCGCCTAACTAATAACTTAATAACCATCATGCTCTTTCATATATTTGAAACTCGTAATCATAAGGGTTTGCTTCGTTCTTCAAGCCTTTTTCATTGGATATGAGCTTCCATTCCGACCAGTCAATAAGCGGAAAATATGTATCTCCTTCAAATTCCTCATCAATTTTGGTAACGTATAGCCGGTCAGCTTCTTCCATAAATAATCCGAAGATAGCTGCACCTCCAGTAATAAATACCTCATCATCAGTTTCATTCATCCAGTTTAATAACTCATTCTTTGTTTTAAAAATTAAACAACCATCTGCTTGAAAATGATCATCCTTCGTTAAGATAATGTTTGTTCTTCCAGGTAAAGGTTTTCCAATTGATTCGTAAGTCTTACGCCCCATAACAATGGGATGGCCCATAGTCGTTCTTTTAAAATACTTTAGATCTTCTGGTATATGCCAAGGCAATTGATTATTTTTTCCGATAACACCTTTTTTATCCTCTGCCCATAATAAAGAAATCATACACTGACAACTCCTTTGATATGTGGATGTGGATGATAGTCCTGCAGAGAAAAATCTTCATAACGAAAATCAAAAATAGATTTCACATCTGGATTTATCACCATTTTTGGCAAACTTTTAGGTTCTCTTGTTAGTTGAAGCTTAACTTGTTCCAGATGATTGGTATAAATATGGGCATCTCCTAATGTATGAATAAAATCACCAGGCTGTAATTCACATACTTGTGCGATCATCATGGTTAATAGAGCATAGGAGGCAATATTAAATGGAACTCCGAGAAAAATATCTGCAGAGCGTTGATACAGTTGGCAAGATAATTTTCCATCTGCCACATAAAACTGAAAAAAACAATGGCATGGAGGAAGTGCCATCTTATCAATTTCTCCAACATTCCAGGCATTAACAATCAGTCTACGTGAATTAGGATTAGTTTTGATTTGTTGGATAACATCTGATATTTGGTCAACGGTTTCCCCACTTGCGGATTCCCAAGATCTCCATTGGTGCCCGTATACAGGACCAAGCTCCCCAGCCTCATCTGCCCATTCATTCCAAATTCTAACACCATTTTCTTGGAGATACTTTACATTTGTGTCTCCTTTAAGCATCCACAGTAATTCATATATGATAGACTTTAAATGTAATTTCTTTGTTGTTAGCAGAGGAAAACCTTTTCCAAGATCGAATCTCATTTGATAGCCAAATGTGCTGATAGTGCCTGTGCCGGTTCGGTCTCCTTTTAACGTTCCATTTTCTAAAACATGTTTACATAAATCCAAATATTGTTTCATCTTAACACCCCTTTAACCCTATGATAATGAAGAAATGAATTGATATGTCATAGGGGCAAATTTTTTCAATTGCATTTTCGTCTCATTAGAATAGTAAAACATCGCAAAGCATTCAGCAAAGTATTCTTCCTGATAAGAAATAAAATAATCATTGCCTGGAAACAGTTTGGATGCTTCCGATTTCCAAATGGGGATAAACGCCTGCACCTTTTTACCATTGTACAGATAATGCTCCAATGAATGAGCAAGTTCATGAAGCTCCAGATTAACTGAACCGTGCCCTTTTCCTTTATCACTATAACCGATTTTCACCAGAACTATCTTAGAACCGCCAATTCCTGGTACATCATCCCATTTAATGGAATGGTTTTGATAACCTCTTGGTGTCTTTCCTTTTAAATAGGCTGCTGACGGATTATCTGTCAATTTGCCGACAAATAATTTAATTTTTATGCCTTTGTTATCCGCCTTTTCTAAAATGGATGGTGGCAAATAGTTTAACCTGGTAAGGATTTTTCTTACTTCTTCCTTATCATAATTAGATTGCTTTGGCAAAACAACCATATCCCCCAGTAATGCCTCAGAATGTAAATGAACAGATGAATAAAGAGCACTATTCATTAATAATATACCATCTAAAGATGGTTTTGATAGACCTAAAAGTAAAATCGCACATAAAACAAAAAGATATGCTATTTTTTTGCGCATATGAATGCACTTCCTATGTTAATTGCTTTGCAGTTTAGGAGTTTCATTATATCATAGAGTGAATTCATTATTTATCATTCATTGCTGGCATAATTAGTAAAAAAAGGAGACATGCTTAGTAAAGTTTTTTGAGTAGAATATATTAAATATAAGGATACTAATTCCATAAAAAATGATATTCATGCCGTTTTTTAAGCCATTTATTATCTATTGCAAAACTTGCGCAGAATTTCATAGCTGTCTAAATTTTTTCAATGCTAATGTATTTAGTAAAAATAATAGAAGTGCATAGGAGATTTGGCCAAGCAGATAACCCCAAATTTGAAAAAAACTGTCTCCATAAACCATGACAGCTTTAATCGCTGCTGCACCATAATAAATAGGCATAATATAGCACAGATCCCCAAGATGATATGGAATTAAGTCTAAAGGTATCAACCCCGAGAAAAACACTTGTGGAATGATGGTAAATGGAATCATCTGTACCAATTGCAGTTCTGTACTGGCAAATACAGAAATCATGGCACCATACGAAACTGCAGTCACGGCTAATAATACCATTGCAAGCAGAATCCAACCAATGTACCCAACCGAACTTAATTTCAAGACAAAAATAGAATAGAATACAATAAGAACAGCTTGAATGACTGCAAACACACTATACCCTAGTGTATAACCAAGTATGACCTCGCTGCGTTTTATTGGCGTCATTAACAACCTTTCTAATGTCCCACCGCTTCGCTCTCTCACAAGTGCCATTCCTGAAATAATAAACACTAGGAAAAATGAGAACAACGCAAGAAAAACATAGCCAAGAGTATCAAATGTTGACGCTTCTTGTTTTCCATATACATAGGATATATTTATTTTTGCTGAAGGATTCAAGGCGGCCATCGCTTTCTGAATCTCAGAAGCTGCCTTCGCTCCTTTTTTTGAAGCCTCATACAACGTTATTTCCATTCCGGAATTTTTGTCTAGATTAAAAACTGCATCCACATGTTGATGATCCATCAAATAGTGTTTTGCATGTTGAACATGGTTGTTCGAAATATTTACAACTTTTAAGTCTTGCGCTTTCAACGAGGTTACAATAGAGGCTTTTATAGCATGTTGATTAATTCCAACTGTTGGCACATAATCGGAATCCCCTAATAGGAAATAAACCAAGGTCAAAATCAATAGTGGTGCAACTATGATCATCATCACACTACGTTTGTCATTCATTGTTTGACGGATCACACGTTTGGCTATATATATCATTAATCATCACCGCCTCCGATTGTTCTGGAAGCAATGAAAAATAGTTCTTCGACTCGTCCGCTTTCTGTTTTTGCAAGCAGCAAATTCACAGCATCATATTGAATCAAAGAACCATTATAAATGAGTGCCGCTTTATCGCACTCTGTTACTTCATCCATTACATGTGTGGAAACGATGATAGTTGTTCCTGATTTTTTGAGTTGCTGAAATTGATTCCAAATCTTGCGACGTAGCACAGGATCGATTCCAACTGTCGGTTCATCTAAGAATAGTACTTCCGGTTGGTGGAAAATGGAAACTGCTAATGAAAGCCGCTTCTTCATTCCACCGGAAAAGTTCTTCACTAGTTTCTTTCGATGCTCGGTTAAATCCACTATAGTAAGGACTTCATCTATTCGCTTTTCCAATTGACTTTTATTCAAATCGTAAAGACCTCCAAAAAAATGTAAATTGTCTTCAGCAGAAAGATCGTCGTACAATGCATCATTCTGCGGCATGAATCCTATCTTTTTTAACATATTCCGATTAGGCATTGGCACGTCCGCAAATTGAATAGTTCCTTTATCCGGTGTAATTGCTCCAATCATCAAACGAATCATTGTTGTTTTTCCCGAACCAGAAGGACCAAGCAAACAACATATTTCTCCCGTCGGTATTGTAAATGAGATATCTTTTATCACTTGTTTCTTTTCAAAGCTTTTACAGACATGAGAGACCTTAATATCCATCATGCTCCACCCCCACATTTGAAATTACAATTGTTTCAATTCCCTTCTTTTCGGTTAAAATAATAAACAACGTGTTGTTTTGTTTATCTAAAATTATAATTTTGGTTTAAAAGGTAAGCAATAATCAGAAATCGTGGATATGTCGGTTATCCAACACCTTTTGCAAATGTGTCTATAAAAAATTGGAGGAGGATACGGTATGATAGATAATAGTTCAGATTTACGAGTTATTCGTACAAGAGAAGCCATCAAGAATGCCTTGATAGAACTAATAGATGAAAAAGGTTTTGAGGCGATTACTGTTAAAGACATTACAACTAGGGCAAAGATCAATCGCGGAACTTTTTATAGTCATTATCAGGATAAGTATGATTTAATGACAAAATGTGAGGAAGAAGTGATGAATGAGTTAGCGGAAAAGATAGTAGAAAACTTTCCGAGTATCATTGAAAATTTAGGAGCTAACTCACCGAATTCAACGCCCTTTACTATTCTTCTTCCCTTTTTTGAATATTTATATCGTAACAAGGGACTTATGAAGGCACTGTTGGATCCAAAAGGTGACTTATCATTCCAAACAAGATTGAAAGAATTTATGTTAAAAACACTATTCGAAAATAATAGAACCCCGATTCTTAAGGAAAAAAATCTGTTAGTTCCGCCTGAATATTTAATTTCCTATATTGGTTCAGCACATTTAGGTGTTATTCAACAATGGTTAAATAAGGATCAAAAGGAATCCCCACAAGAGATAGCTCGAATTATATCCACATTGTCGATAAATGGTCCATTTTTTGCGGCAGGTTTGAAAAAGTAATGGATAGATGGTTAATAGCTACTTTTTGATACTTACCTATTTTTTTACTTTTTGGTTCAATTTTAGGTATTCACTACTAATGCCACCACAAGTTTCCCAAAATGATAAACGCACAGATATCCAATTACTGTGCGTTTTCGGTGTATTTTACTATGATTTTCATTACCATTTAATGGGTATTTCAGATTAAGCACTCATCCATTTTGGCGGAGTGTTTTTATCCCAGTATATTGTACCGAGTGCATAATGTTTTTGATAATTATCATATTGCACATGGTAGTGAAAATTAAAATAATATCCATCCATTGGTGGATGGTCTCTTCTTACATGAAAGCGAATAATATCCTCATTGGTATCTGTGTTATAAATATGGAAAATTTTCTCTCCCACGCCCCCGCTTGGCGATTCAGAAACCGCCAAGGAGTCTAGCTTTTCTTCTGGATACTCAGCAATGGTCATTTCAATAGCATTTTGTATATTTGGTAAAATAACCTGTCTAAATTCATCTTCAATCACAGGTGCTATTTTCACGCCAAATTTCTCTATTGATTGTTTTTCCGCTTCCTGCATGACAGTGTTAATAAATCGTTCCTTATCATCCTTCGTTTCCTCTAATGTTGAATAATTTTGATTTTGTGACTGTTGATTATGCTTTTGCTGTTCTGATTTATCAACGTCCTGATTCCCATTCCAAAAAGCATGTGTGGGAGTAACCATTCCAAATGTAAAGATGGAAACGAGTACAACAATCGATTTTTTCATCCATTTCTTCACGGCTACCTCCCCTTTCCCACATATTGTTTTCGTTATTTATTTTGTATTATGCTTTCATTCTATTATGGAAAATGATTATTAAATCAATCTTAATTTTTCATTATATATCTATTATTTTACACTGAAACGTTTTCTTTTTATAGGGAGATTTTGTCTAAATTGTTTCCATTTTTTGAAGTTTACCTTTTTTCCCCCTAATTAGTAGCATATAAAAATAGGAGTGTTCAATACACCCCCATATTACTAACAATATTTTTGAAAAGAGTCTGTTAAATTATGAACAATTTCTTCTACTTCATGATCCTCAATATCATCACGCGGAATAAAATGTAAAACTTCCTTCCCTTTAAGAATAGCCATGGAAGGAGAAGACGGTTCATAATTTACAAAATACTCTCGCATTTTAGCAGTAGCTTCTTTGTCTTGACCAGCAAAAACTGTTACAAGATGGTCTGGTTTTTTGGAGCTTGTTTGAACAGCTTGCACTGCAGCAGGTCTTGCTAATCCTGCGGCACATCCACAAACGGAATTGACAACCACAAGAGTAGTGCCTTCCACAGATTCCATAAATGTTTCTACGTCTTGAGCAGTAGCAAGCTCTTTGAAATTCGCCTGAACAAGTTCTTCTCTCATCGGTTTTACTATTTGTTTCATATACTCTTCATATGCCATTGACATTTTCATTTCCTCCTAAAATTC
>Ga0224736_1027_pt1 | contig 50851 bp, 48 predicted proteins | sample IA12soil_MG_GH6A_FD_161628 | JGI IMG/M metagenome (GOLD analysis project Ga0224736, IMG submission 161628) | Enriched cells from agricultural soil in Iowa, United States - IA12soil_MG_GH6A(-) | ecosystem: Environmental > Terrestrial > Soil > Agricultural land | place: USA: Iowa | collected 2017-05-08
TGAAAATCAATTAAAACAAGTCTTTATTAATCTCTTAAAAAATTCTATTGAGGCAATGCCAGATGGTGGAAAGATAACTATTGAAGTGATAAATCATGGGAAAGATAAAGTGAAGATTTTATTTAAAGACACTGGAAGCGGTATTCCAAAGGAACTTTTAAAAAAAATCGGACAGCCATTTTTTACTACAAAGGAAAATGGCACTGGTCTTGGCATTATGGTTTCCAAACAAATCATCGAAAATCATCATGGCACTATGCATATATGGAGTGATCCGCATGGTACCATTATTGAAATTATTCTTCCGGTTAAATAAGATATTCTACGGATCGTTATGGTAGAGCACAAGAAATTTCTTGTGCCTTTTTTCAAATAATAATTATCAAAATATATTGAAAAATAATACGAATGTATCTAATACATAACTATAAGGTTATATAATATAGATGGTGTTAGGGGGCATACGTTCTAATGACAGACATATACAGAGCATTGGCAGATCCTCATCGCCGAAGAATCTTGCAAATGCTATCACAGTGTGAACGAACACAATCAGTACTGGTAGATGCCTATCCGATTTCACAGCTAGCAACAAAGAAACACATAACCATTTTATAAGAGGAGGATTTAATCAAAGAAAGGAAACTGGGTAAATATGTTTACTATCGTTTAAACAGAGAAGTTTATCAACAACAATTTGAAATGCTGAAACGGGAAATTATTATCAATGTCACACCGGAAAAGATATGGCGGCATTAACAATACCGAGTGAACGAAATAAGTGGGAAACGAAATCTTGTGAGTTAGAATTAAAATCAGGTGGGGATACTTTTTTCGATTATGGCTGGAACTCAACTTACCGTTGTAAAACCAAGGGATTTATCGAGAATGAAAAGCTTGTATTCGAAGGGGATGACCACAGCCTTACAATTTGGACATTAGAAAAGTATAATCATGGTACAAAAGTTTCGATTGAATATACAGGCCTTTGGATTGGAGACCTTGGACATTTCGGAATGGATAATATGGCATTTGGAACGTATCAATTTATACGGAATTTAAAAAGCGTACTGGAAACATCCAGCGACATTCGCTCTTCCTTCTGGAAAAGCTGGATTGGTGTTTTTCACACTACAATTCAAGATAAAGCAATAAAAGGAACGAAAGTGGTCTGTGTAAAAGAAGGTACTCCTGCAGCAAGTTTATTAAAAACCGGAGATATTATTATAGAGGTTGACGGAAAAGCGGTTCATTCCCATGATGACTTTGAAATTCATGTTACCGAAAAAGTTGCCGGTCAGTATGTTCACCTTATAATATTACGTAATCAACAGGAAAAGCGTTGACTATAAAAACCGTTCCTTTTGGATTTGCTGCATAGTTTATATAAAGCAAGATATGTTTTATTAATGCTTTAAAACGGCCTTCATTCAGGCTTTTGCGGACATAGGTTTCGATATGAACGGTAAAATACTAGGATATCCCTGCTTTTACACGATATAACGCAGCCTTTGTCCATAGAATGGAAAAGTCACCTTTTTGCCATACTTAGCCAAACTGGTGTGCACGAACCTTCCATAATCCCATCATAAAGGCAATCAACCTTATGCATTTCTCATGCCCTAACATTTCGCTTATTCTCAAGAAATTGTTTTTTCTTCGTAATTTGCGTCATATAGCTATGCAATACCATTCCGATAATCACAACAAACATGCCGAACCATGAAAGAACGGAAGGATTTGGGATGGATAAGAAAATTAGTTCACCTATTAAGGTAAAAAGCACTTCCATCGATTGGGTTGCTTCTACAGATGCAAGCCTTTGCATATTCCCTCTTACCAAATCTGTTGCCTTAAAAAAAAGCACTGTTGCGATAACGCCTGAACAAATCGCAACTAAACCCGATTGAAGCGTTTGACTAACACTTGGCATGCCAACCGAAAAAAGACCGTAGATTGATAATAAAATCCATACTGGCAAGCTTGCTAAGGTCATTCCTAATACACGCTGGTAAGCGTCTAAACGTCCCATGCAATTATCCATCATCTTTCTATTTCCTAAAGGATAGGCAAAGGATGCAATAAGTACAGGGATTACACCGAGTAGGATATTATTAAGGGAAACATGCTTGGAATACTCCAATTGCATTAGGATAATCCCAAGTAGGATGATAAGAGACATAATTAATCCTTTATAAGGGATTTTTCCTCTTACCTTTAATGGACCATGTCCAGTGTGTACTGTCTCAAAAAAAAGAGGTGTAAGCAAAGTACCTGAAATAATCGTAATTTGCCACGTACCAGCTATAAGCCAGCCTGGTGAATAAGCTGCTGCAAAGCACAAGGGAGCATAAAAAAGCCCAAATCCAACAAAGCTCCAAAGCAGCCAGCTGCCAGGACTCGCCTTTAATTCTTGGAATACCCCTTTAAGATTTCCTCTCAAAGCGACAATACATATTAAAAACGGAATCATAAAAATATAACGCAGGGAAGCACTCCATATCCAACTTCCTCCAGATATATCCATTGCCTGATTCAGAATAAAGGTGAAAGCAAAAAAGAAGGCTGCACTAATACCAAGGAAAATTGGTCGCAATTTACACACCTCAATTGTTTGCGTTTTAGATAAAAAACTAGTCACTAATCGATAATATTATATAAATATATCTTACTTTGGTTATTCCATCAATAATTAATTTTGAATATTCTTGATTATTAACAAGACAATTAAGGTGGTAGGAAAATTAGTGGTCTCACGGAAGAAAAAAACCGCGAGACACATAACTAACATAAAAAGACGGGGAAGATCTTAACTGATCGGAGCACCCGGCGGATAATAGTAGGGAGGTACCTTTATCCACCCATTTCTTCTCATTAATGTTTTAAAAGATGAGCCATATTTTAAAAGTTCATACTGAATATTTAAGAAAAGTTCGCATACATCATTTCTAACAGAACAGGCTAATGCTTGCCCAATTAAGGTGATTTGTGCAGCCACTTTTGCAGATACTAGATTAGCAAGTTCTTCATCTGTTTGTTTTACTCCAAGGGGAACTGAATTCGGATCAGATTGCGGCTTTTCTGCCGATGTTTCTGGAAGTGGAATTCCTTCCTTTTTTAAAAAGATTCTTATTTGTTGGGCAGTTGCTTTCGATTGTTGCTCTCCATTTCTGATGGCATGAATTAAATCATCATCATTTGTTGTATTTAAGCCCGTTTGGTAAACACCAATTCCTTCTTCCATCATGGTCAACAGAACCCACATATGATTTACTTCACCAACATGAAGCGGGTTCTTCTCCTCATGATCGACAAGTGTTTTAAGATAATCCTTAGTGGATTCAAATAAATTTGTCATAAAATGTTAACCTCCTTATAAAAAGTATTTTCCTATAAAATTGTATTATTCACTCCTTTTGTGTTAAAAAATGTAAAATGAATCAAAATAGACATCTGATAAATTTTCAGTGTAAAGAAAGATAGCAGAAATTTTTTTCGCTTGTTTTTGTTGTGTTTAGAGGTTACTATCTTAGTAGTAACTTTTTTTAACAGAAAGAAGGGATATCTTGAATTTTCGAGTTTATATACTTGCCATTGTTTCATTTGTCGTTGGAATGGCCGAGTTAATTGTTGGTGGAATATTAGATATCATAGCCAAAGGTCTTCATATTTCAATCGGTACAGCAGGGGAACTTATAACGGTTTACTCGCTTATATTTGCTATTGCCAGTCCGGTTCTTTTGACATTAACAGCAAAGGTAGAAAGGAAAAAGTTAAGTTTAATCTCACTTGTTATCTTCTTTGTTGGAAACTTAGTTGCTTTTACAAGCCCAAATTTTTTCTTTCTTTTTCTATCGAGGATTATTTGCGCGGCAAGCGGATCTCTTTTAGTCGTATTATGTGTAACCATCGCGGCAAGCATTGTAAAGAAGGAATTGCGTGCGAGAGCAATTGGGATAATCTTCATGGGAGTTAGTGGTTCTCTCGTATTAGGGGTGCCTATCGGACTTGTCATTGGGAATCATTTAGGTTGGCGATCACCGTTTTTATTTATTGCAATTCTTACATTGATTTCAATGGTAGGCGTTTCCTTGTTTTTATCGAAAATTGAGCCGAAACCAGTAATTCCATTACAGAAGCAATTAAAAACGCTAAGAAAGCCCAAAATTTTGTTTGCACAATTAACTTCCTTGTTGTTTTTAACGGGGCATTTAACGCTGTACGCTTATCTAACCCCATTTTTAAAATCTGTATTGCATTTAAATTCGAATATGTTAAGTATTTTTTATTTTATCTTTGGAATATCGGCTGTTATCGGAGGCGGTGTTGGAGGTTGGATGGCAGATAAATGGGGGTCAAAGAAAAGCATCCTATCGATTATCGCAGTATTTGCCATTGTTCTACTAATACTTCCAAAAGTCACTTTTTCTATCATACTTTTTGTCATTGTTATGATGATTTGGAGCATGTTAAGCTGGGCTATAACACCTGCACAGCAAAATTATTTAATTGAATCATCGCCAGGTTCCTCTGACATTCAACAAAGCTTAAATAATTCTGCCTTACATTTTGGCATCGCAATCGGCTCAATCATTGGAGGGATTGTGATAAGTCAAACTTCCGTATTGTATAATGCTTGGGTAGGCGGACTGTTCGTTGTTTTTGCACTTATATGTGCTATTGTTTCTATCAATAGTTCTGTTCAAGTTAATCAAGAAAATCATCAGTTCTAGATATGCAAAGAGAGGCTGGGACATAACTCAGTAAAAATCAAAAAAACGCATGAAATCAAATTTATAAACCTTGATTTCATGCGTTTTTGCTTTCGTAGATTTAACCGATATCAATGATTTGTTTACTTATGTCCCAGCCTCTTTTTCTTTTTTAATAAAAAACTTACACTAATATCGGAGACGCATTAACAGGCTTTTGATTTCTTCATCCTTCATTAATGTATCTTCGTATTTTTTGGTGATTTTAGTCAGAGCAACATCATGATAGAAAAACTCTACAAAAAATTTAACCAGGGGCTTCGATTTCGTTAAGATGGCTTGCCAAGCTCCTTCCTCCATGCCTGCAAACAATATTTCTTCATCATCTCTAACGATTAAACGATTTTTCTCCAACATGCGATGTTCTTCATTAGGGGATAGGATAAACAAAGAAGACAGTGGTGCTTTTACCTCTCCTACCACAAGTACTTCCACTTTTACTCCCAATTTTTCTTTTTCCATTAATATAGGTAAATATTCGTTAAAATCTTCTTTCCAAACAGAAATACGAATGGAGTTTTTTGCATTCTGGAGAAGCTGCTTGCTTTGTGAGAGGATGGATGTATCCAATTTTAAACTCCATACCCTGTCATCACTTAGCGTTTTTTTATAATTATATTGCTTAAGATTATCAATATTCTTTTGAAAGTCTTTCGTTAACATTTCAATAACAGCCTCTAATGGCAATGCGGTGTATAGCTTTTTCTTATCGGATATCGAATCTAATATCATCCCTTTTTCCAACAGCCGAGTCAAAACTTCGTATACTTTTGCTTTAGGGACGCCTGAATATTTTACGATTAAAGTGGCATCGAGTGGCTCATTGCTAGTACAAAGAGATTCATATACCTTACTTTCATATTGTGAAAATCCAAATTGCTGAAGCATGTGTCCGCCCTCTTACTTCTAATATTATTAATGGTCCTAATGAACATAATGATACCAAATATTTTCTAGGATAAACAATGTCTCTTTTTGTCATGGTACAATTTATGAAAATATTCTGTAAGGTGGTACGTTTAAAAATGGGGGAAATTTTAAATAAATATATGGAGATGTTGGATCGACACCGATACTTTAATGGGGCTGTTTTAGTCGCGAAGAAAGGCGAAGTACTATTAAGCAAGGGATACGGATATGCAGACTATAACCATAATATCCCTAATACATCCTCCACAAAATTGCGAATTGGCTCCTTAACAAAGGCATTCACAGCAATGGCAATCCTAATTCTTCATGATTAAGGGAGGCTGAGTATTTACGATACGATAGATACTGTATTGCCAGACTTTCCAAATGGAAACCTTATAGCTATTTATCATTAATTAACCCATACGTCAGGGATTCCAAATTTCACATCATCCCCTGAATACTGGGATAAAACGATGCGTCTTCCAGTAGAGTTGGCAAAGATGGTGGAAACTTTTAAACCTTTACCATTAAAGTTTAATCGGGTGAGGAGATGGAGTACAGTAATTCTGGTTATCTAGTATTAACGGCAATCATTGAAAAAAGGTCAGGTCTTCGTTACGAAGATTTCTTAAGAGAAAATATATTTACCAATCTTGGTATGAATAACTCTGGTGTAGACACAGGACGTGAAATTTTAAAAAATCGTGCAGAAGGCTATACGGTTTGGGAAAAATCATTCACACCGAATTTGTGGATATGTCCTTCCCGCAAGGTGCATTCGGGATGTATTCTACAATTGAAGATTTATATAAATGGAGCCAAGCGTTAATTAACAGTGAATTGATACTCAGAGAATTGCAGGCAGAAATGTTTTCCGCACATAAAGGCGGATATGGCTTTGGCTTTGTTTATCGATGATGTTGTAAGTCATTTTGGAGACATTAATGGATTAGTGAATTACTTCTATTTAGATATATCCAATGATACAGTTGTCATTGCTTTAAGTAATATCAATATTTCTCCAGTAAGTAAGATTTGCCACGATTTGGCTGGGATTGTAAATGGCAAGAAAGTGGAGTTAATAAAAGAATTTGTAATAGAAGAGAGGCTAATAAAGCTGGACAAGTACATAGGAGATTATGCAAATGAACACAAAATCCTATCGTTTACATGGAGGAATGGGCCTTTTGTTACTGTCCCAAAGATGTACGGAGTTCTGTATAAATTCAAAATTTCACCGATAAAAGAAAACGAGTTTAAAAGAGAGTTCCTCCATGATACCTATGTTTTTGAGGTAGATGAAGAGGGGAAGCCTGTATCATGTAATTAATAGGTGTATACGGATGGGCAGAAACATTTATGAAAATATAGTTCCATATAAATACGCAACATTTCAACCTTGAAAAAGAACGGGTTATTTTGTTTGGATGTTCAGTTTAAAAAATCCGCTATTTTTTTGTAGTACATCTTTTGAAAAAAACAGTTCATGTTGTATATCTTTCCTGCATTTGTGAAATATTGTTCATATTAATAAATTTAAAAGGTAGATATTAGTTTATGAATTTCTCCCAAAATGTTACGTGGATTACAATCACTTCTATCATCGTCGTGATTCTTCTAATCCTCATTGTACCGAAAAACAGAATTCGAGAAGCTTGGATTAACTTTCTTTTTTTTCAAACCTTAACTTGGGGCACAGGGGTTATTTTGGCTCAATACCACTTGCTTAAAAGCCCTTTTCGAATTTTTCCAAAAGCGACCACACAAGATTTTTTTAATGATTTCACCATTTTTCCAGCTGTTTCCGTAATCTATTATTTCCTATATCCTTTTCAGCAGAAATGGTATATTCAATTGTTCTTTATTCTTGGATCTTCCGTTATCATTGGCATATATGATTTTTCTGTGGAAAAATTTACGGACTTAAAGAGATATATTCATTGGAGTGTCATCCATCAATTTATACTCTCTATTTTATTCAATTTGGGTTCCTTATGGTTTACAGTTTGGTTTTTTAAGAAATCTAAAAATGATACACAGGTGAGATCATGAATGTTAATACGATCATTGAAGCCTTAGTATGGATCATTTCTTTCCTCTTACTTTTCCTTTTCGTTCCCAAACATAAAATTCGTGATGCTTGGATTAGTTTTCTGTTCATGCAATTGCCATCTTGGATTCTTGGGCTTGCCGCAGTCCAATTTAGGTTAATCTCATACCCAAGCCGTTTCTTTGCCCATGCTGTGCAAACCAGTTTCACATTCGAGTTTCTTGCATTCCCAGTAATAAGTGTCCTTTTTAATATCTATTATCCAACCCAAATGCGCCTTGTATGGCGACTTTTATACGCTCTTGCCTTTCCCTCCGTCATTGTCACAATAGAAATTTTAATATTACGCTATACAGACCTGATTGAGTATATCCATTGGAATGGGTATCTGTCTTGGATATCCCTTTTGTTGACCCTGTTCCTTTCGTATGGATTTTACAAATGGTTTTTGCACAGGGAAATGTAGGAAATAGGTTTCATTGACAAAGAGAAGGAGAATGTTAAACTAAAAATGTTTAAAAATCATTGACTTTTTAAAGAATGGGAGTGGGAGAAACCTTGAGTGAGGAATGGTTTTTTCTAGATACTGGGATAAGCTCACCCGCATTTAATATGGCGATGGATGAGGTTCTTCTGAATTGGCATAGTAAAGGGGAAATTCCGCCAGTTCTGCGTTTCTATGAATGGGAGCCAGCGGGATTATCGCTGGGATATTTTCAGAAAACGGTTGGGAGAATTGATGTTCAAGCCGCTAAAGAGCAAGGTATCGACATTGTCAGGCGTCCTACCGGGGGCCTTGCAGTACTGCATGACAAGGAGTTAACCTACTCTGTTATTATTAGTGAAAAACATAAAATAATGTCACCTTCTATCATTGAATCTTATCGGGTTCTTTCGCAAGGATTGTTAGAAGGATATCGATTACTTGGCATATCGGCTGAGTTGGCAATACCAGACAAGCCAATAGGTAAAACGGGTACCGCCGTGTGTTTTGAGGAAGCTTCATGGTATGAATTAGAAATTGACGGGAAAAAGGCTGCCGGTAGTGCGCAAACACGTCAAAAAGGCGTTATTTTACAACATGGCTCCATTCCCATCGATATCGATGAGGATGCTTTGTATAATCTCTTTGTCTTCCCAAATGAAAAGGTGAAGGAAAGAGCGAAAAAGGGCTTTAAAGAAAAGGCTGTTTCGATTAATCGGATATTAGGAAGAGAAGCGACAATGGATGAGGTGAAAATCGCTTTTAAAAATGGTTTCCAAAAAGGGCTGAATATCGAACTGACACCATATGAACTACCGCAGCAAATGATCGATGAGGCTCGTGAATTGATGGCAGAGAAGTATACTGCCGACAGTTATACCTTTTATCGATAAGGAGTGTACATAGTCGTGAACAAAAATGATGAATACTTAAGAAAGCCTGAATGGTTAAAAATAAAACTAAACACAAACAAAACCTATACCGGATTAAAAAAAATGATGCGGGAGGAAAGACTGCATACGGTTTGTGAGGAAGCAAAGTGTCCAAATATTCATGAGTGCTGGGCAGTTCGAAAAACGGCAACTTTCATGATTCTCGGGGACCTTTGTACACGCGGCTGTCGGTTCTGTGCAGTAAAAACAGGTCTGCCGACAGAATTGGATTGGGAAGAACCAGAACGCGTCGCGAGATCTGTTGAGGTTATGGGATTACGCCATTGTGTTGTAACAGCAGTTGCCCGGGATGATCTTGCTGATGGTGGAGCAGCAATTTTTGCTGAAACGATTCGAGCAATTCGACGCCGTGTTCCATCTTGTACGGTAGAAGTGCTACCTTCTGATATGAAGGGGGACTATGAAAGTTTGAAAACACTGATGGACGCAAAACCTGATATCTTTAACCATAATATCGAAACGGTGGAAAGATTAACAAAACGTGTTCGTTCCAAGGCTACTTATCGACGTTCATTAGAACTCTTAAAAAGAGTAAAAGAAATTAGCCCGAATACTCCAACAAAATCCAGCATTATGGTCGGACTTGGGGAAACCAAAGAGGAAATCATTCAAGCGATGGATGATTTATTGGAACATCAAGTAGATATTATGACAATTGGACAATATTTGCAGCCAACGAAGAAACATCTAAAAGTAGAACGCTATGTACATCCAGATGAATTTGCTGAATTAAAGGAAATTGCGCTTCAAAAAGGCTTCAAACATTGTGAGGCTGGACCGCTTGTTCGTTCGAGCTATCATGCAGATGAACAAGTAAATAAAGCTGCGCGTTTAAGACAATTACAAGCTGAAAACATGGAACCTGATCTGGTCATTAGTCAGTATAAATCACAGTTCACTAATTAAAGGTAAAAAATCGAATGGTTATGCCATTCGATTTTTTATTTATGATTAAATTTTTATTTCGAAATCCGTAAATTTGCTTGACAAATTATTTAAGGGTATGTAAAATTTAAAACATTGTATCGGTACTTACAAATATTAAGCTACTAGTCTATTGTAATTATTCTTATCATGGAAAAATGCATCCCCTCTCTGGCAGCGGGTATTATATATGACATTCCTCGAATATTATCTTTAGCTGAATCATTCTTAACCCATACTTCTATTAATTAAAATCAATTTAAAATTGGCGTATTATTACACCAATTTATTTTTAAATCAGTGTTCGCTGATTTTTTAAGCATATACGCAAAAATATTCTAAGTATACAACTTGAGGAGGACAATAACAGATGAGTGCAACAACAAAAAATGTGGTTCGGACAGGTCCGATTTTTACCGTCATGCTCATTGGAGCGGTCATCGCCTTTTTGAACCAGACATTAATCAATGTTGCGTTGCCGCAGATGATGAATAAACTTCACATATCGGCGACAACGGCAGACTGGTTAACTACTATTTTTATGCTTGTAAACGGAATTGTAATCCCGATTACAGCTTTTTTAATGAACCGATTTACAACTAGGCAGCTATATCTCACTTCAATGGGGTTATTTGCATTAGGAACATTGATCTGTGGAATTGCGCCAACCTTTTCGATTATTTTAATCGGAAGAGTTATCCAGGCTATCGGTGCTGGAATTCTATTTCCGCTTATTACAAATATTATTTTTATTTTGTTTCCGACTGAGCGTCGTGGTTTTGCAATGGGGCTATTTGGGGTTGCAATGAACTTTGCACCAGCTGTCGGACCAACATTGTCAGGTTGGGTCGTCCAAAGCCATTCATGGAGAGTATTATTCTTTATTGTTTTTCCATTTGCCTTTTTAAATTTTATTGTTGCTATTTTTACCATGAAAAACGTTACAGAAACAAGTAGGCCAAAGCTGGATGTTATTGGCGTGATTTTATCCACTATCGGTTTTGGCGGAGTTTTATATGGTTTTGCAACAGCAGGTACAAATGGCTGGGGAGGAACCGATGTTATCTCCATGTTCATTATCGGTGGTATCAGCTTGATCTTATTTGTATGGAGACAATGGGTTGTTGAAGAACCTATTCTAGAGTTTCGAATTTTTCGCTATAAAATCTTTTCACTTACAACTATAATCAATGTTGTTGTTACAATGGCCATGTTCTCAGGTATGATTTTAATGCCAATCTATATGCAAAATGTACGTGGATTTTCACCGCTTATGTCAGGACTTATGCTTTTGCCTGGCGGTATTGTAATGGGAATTATGTCTCCGATTACCGGAAAATTATTTGATAGATATGGTGCAAAATGGTTAACCGTCATAGGGCTGGGAATGACCATTATAACCACTTTTTCACTCACAAGATTGGAAGTAACAACTTCCTTTACTTATGTCGTAACAGTATATACATTGAGAATGCTGGGAATGTCATTAGTGATGATGCCAATCTTTACAGCAGGATTAAACGAGTTGCCTGCTAGCCTAAATAAATTTGGTACTGCCATGGTGAATACATTTAGAATGATTGCCGGAGCAGTCGGAATGGCTTTCTTTGTCTCTATTATGACAAATGAGGGTGCTAGTCATGTGAAAAATATCATGATTCATCAACATATATTGAAATCAGACAAAGTGCACTATTTACTTGCTGAGCACCAGGGAATGGTTATGGGAATAAATGATGCATTTATGGTTGCAACTGCCTTAACGATTGTCGCCTTCTTACTATCCTTTTTTATTAAGAGAACCACTCCGCAAAAGGATACGATCTCAAATCGGGTAAGAAAACCAAGAAGAAAAATCGCAGGTGCTCAATAAGGTATGTTATAAAAGAATATAGAAATTGAGCCTCCCCACATTTTAGGGAGGCTTTACTTTGTTATTTCCGATAACTTTTTCTTATGTTAAAACATTAAAAATCAAATATTTTCATAATACCTACTCTGCCGTATAGTAAAAATAAGCAATCGCTCTTTTCTTAAACAAGGTAGGTTTTGTAAATAAAATCTATAGCCAGGTATTCCAATAGGAAAAGATGCCCATAGGAAATACAGGATTTAAAATAATTTATACGAACTGTCTACTTACAGAACAAATGGTGGAGGGATGAGGATGAGTCAAACAAAAAAGGATGTTCAAGAACAGTTTGGAAAAAGTGCTGAATCCTATGTCGAAAGTAAAGTGCATAAAGACGGGAAGGATCTTCAGATGCTCATTGAAATGGCAACCCTAACTGGTAATGAGAAGCTGTTGGATATTGCAACAGGGGGGGGACATACTGCGAATACTTTTGCCTCTCGTGTGAAAAGCATCATAGCACTTGATTTGACCAAGGAAATGTTGCTTGCAGCGGAAAAATTCATTACAGGAAATGGCCATCAAAATGTCCAGTTTGTAGAAGGGGATGCAGAGAATATACCGTATGCAAACGAAACGTTTGACGTGGTCACTTGTAGAATTGCACCACATCATTTTCCAAATATCCTTGACTTTATTTCTGAGGTTAATAGGGTTTTAAAAGAAAATGGTCAATTTTTGTTAGACGATAATGTTGTCCCTGAGGCAAAGGAATACGATATATTTTATAATACAATTGAAAAAATCCGTGATTATAGCCATTTTCGAGCTTGGAAAAAATCCGAATGGCTACAAATGCTAGAAGCAAACGGGTTTGAAGTAGAAGAATGGCACCGCTTTGAGAAGGTATTTAGCTTTGAACCATGGTGCGATAGAATGAATGTGTCCGATATAGAGAAAAAGAAATTAACAAAAATCATCATAAATGCATCTGATGATGTTAAGCGGAAATTTGCAATAAAAATAGAAGATAATCAAGTAGTCTCTTTTAAAGGGGAAGCAATCGTTTTGAAAGCAGTAAAGAAATATTAAATTTACATTAGACTAGCATGGGATGGATGCTAGTCTTTTTCTATTTTATATGAAATCAAATTCTAAATAGGACAAACTCTGCATAGATTACTAGTAATAGGAGGTAATTCTATGCTTGAAAAAAATAGTAAACCTATTCATATTGTTATATTTTTTAGTAGGATATTTGTTGGTGTTATGTTGGTATTTCTATTGGTATTTTGTTTAGTGAAGACGCCTATAAGCCCCTCATCCGCATCATTAAAACAGTCATTGAGTAAATTAGATTATTCAGGCATATTTGCTTCTATGCTGCAGAGTGAAAACCACTTATTATTTATAGACAAGAATGTCAATTCTAATATATCACTTTCGAAAGTTTTATTTACTCTAGTAACCAATATCAACCCTTCGAAGTCTATCACTCTTCTTGGTCGTGAAATACCAGGTTTGGATATGTATAATACAGAAATAGCTATTGCGGGAAAGGGAACAAATCTTACAAATCTCCCGTTTGATCCTCCGCCCAAATCGAATGATGATATCATAAAGGAACGTCCGATTGCTGATAACCAAAATCTAAATAATGAGAGTAACTCAGAAGAAAAAAGTCAACAAGGGGATTCTTCTAATAATACCTTGAAAAAAGTGGTTTATATCTATCAATCCCATAGTTGGGAATCATTCCTACCATTAATTAGCGGCGCGAAGGTCCCTAATGATGCGACGAGCACTAATAACAAAATTAATGTGGTTGCAGTAGGATCACGACTAACTCAAGCATTAATAGATAAGGGAATTGGTGTAGAACACGATACAAGCAATATGGGGGCAGAGTTGAAAGCGAAAAACTGGAATTATAATAATGCATATAGTCTTTCACGTGAACATGCCCAAGAGGTAATGACAGGTGACCGTGATGTAAAGTTTTTAATAGATATTCATCGGGACTCACAGAGAAAAGCGGTCACTACCACTACTATTAAAGGAAAAAAATACGCTAGAATAGATATCATAGTCGGAAAGGAAAATAAAAATTATAAAGATAATTTGAATTACGCGAAGGAATTAAATTCGATGTTGGAAAAATTATATCCTGGACTCAGCAGAGGGGTCTTTATTAAAAGTAAGAGCGAGGGAAATGGTATTTATAATCAAGATCTTTCCAATCGATCCATTTTACTAGAATTTGGCGGCGTCGATAATAATTTAGAAGAATTATACAATGCGGTTGATGCATTTGCAAAAGTATTCAGCGATTATTATTGGAAAGCGGAGGAAGTCAATGGTTAATCTGTTTCCAAAGCAATCTCAGTATTATTGCCTTTAAGTGTGCACAAATAGCATAATAAGAGCTAACAAAGGAAAATCCGGAGCAAGTTAGGATGTTCGTGTTAGTAATTAGATAGGAGTGGTGTAGTAGTGGAATTCTCCTTTGATCATCTTGTACATTTTGTTCAGAACCCACTTGGAGCAATGGAAGATGCCAAAAAAATGGGGCTTCATGCTTTTGCGGGGGGTAACCATGAAAAATGGGGAACTTATAACTCCTTAGCCTATTTCGGGTTAAGCTATATAGAATTTTTAGGGATAAGGGATCGGAAGAAGGCGGAACAAGCAGCCATTCATCATGACCTTACCCAACAAGCTATCAATCTTTTACCGAGTATACAAGGATTTAATAGAATTGCACTCCGGACCAATCAGATAGAAACGGTTGCGGAGAGAGCAAGTGAACTTGGATTTAATATAGATGGTCCAGTGGCTGGGGAAAGAACAAGGGATGATGGTATAACGATACGCTGGAAAATGCTCTTTATTAAGGATAATGATTCAAAATTGCCATTACCGTTTGTTATTCAATGGGATCAGAGTGATGAGGATCGTCAATTGGATTTACAGGAAAAAATAAATGGTCATTCGATTGGAAAAGTGGAATTAGATGATCTGGTATTTGCCGTTCATGACATAGAATTACACACAGAAAAATGGAGTCATTTATTTGGATTAAGAAAGAGTGAGCCCTTTATAGATGAGGATCTGGGAGCAACTTGTATTCAGATCTCTTTAAAAGGTGGAAATCTCACTTTTGCCTCCCCTTCCGGATGTGGATTTCTAGCCGATTATTTGCAACAACATGGGGAAGGCCCGTTTTTGCTAAGATTAAAAGGAGAGCAGTCTATTCCAACACAAGAGATATTAGGTTCGTATTTTCAAGTAGAAAGGCAAAGTTAACTTAAGCAGTTCTGTTTGATGTAAAGAAATAAAATAGAGGTTTCACGTAGTTTGTGAAACCTCTAATCTCTTATTCTCGGAATTAGTTACGAACATTTCATTGCGACTTCCGCAACTGTTCCATCTCTTTCTCCCATTCTAGAACCTTATTTTGTATCCTGTTAAGCTCTTTATTTTCTTCCTCACTTTTTATTTTTTCTAGCCTTTCTTTTTCCTTTACAATATTTTGTTGATAATGATTAACTAAGTTTCCTAATTGGACTAGCTTTTCTTCTGAAAGTAAGTGATTGGACCTCATCAAAGCAATTGCTTGGGTAAACCTGCTTTTTTCATTGTAGCTGGCATAAAGGATACGGTCTGCAAGGGCACTTCGCTCCGTTAAGTTATCCCAAGTCCTCCCCCAATTTTTAAGTAATGAATTATGCTTTTTCATTACATCATAAATACATGGCACCCATTTTTTTCCAATGGAATTATCCAATTCATTGGTATTCTTAGCGGATATGTATTCACCATTTCCCGCTTTTGCTACTTCTTTTAATTGGTTCTCCGATTTTTGATCAACGTCAAATCCAATAATATTTACTTTACGTTGGTTATTTTCATTCGCAAATGACCTTGCTTCTTTAACAGGGTTCCCACCACATGTTTCCGCTCCATCACTTACAATGTATAGCGTTATCGCTCCGCTTAGGGATGCCGTTTTTGCCTTCGCTGTTTTAATTGCCTCTGCTAGTGGAGTCCATCCTTTTGCTTGAATTTCTTCTACTGATTTTGAAAAACGTTTCGCAACATATCGTTGAAGAGGATAGACCTCCTCAATTGATGAACAAGATAATATCTTATCCTTATCGTCTTGAGTTCCCTTATGTCCATATACATATAAGGAAATCTCGTTATCTTGACCGACTGTACTTGCGAATCTGCCGACAGCTGTTTTAGCAATGTTCATCTTTTGCTTTCCATCTACATTAAGCAGCATACTAGAGCTTGCATCGAGCAAGATAATAGCTTTTCCAGAACTCTTTATTTTCTTCTCACTTGTCGTCTTTATATCGCCTGGCTGAGGTAAATAGGGTTCATATAGTCCACCATTATAATCAGTTAATCTCTCGATGGACTGTGAATAACTATTACTTCCTAAATAATATAGCAGGCCTTTAAAAATAGTGTCTACATCATCTGTTACTGCTGTTAGTTCCTTTAATTTTTGTAACGTTTGTTCCTTGTATTCACTTATATCAAAATCACCCCATATTTGTGAGGTCTCCTTTTCATATGGTATGACCTTCGATAAACGCCCAGGCGGCGTCTTTCTAAGGTCATCCAATGTCTTAGGAACGGAAATAGATATGATTGTATCCAAATCACTGTTTTCCCTTTGTTTGTTCACATTTGTGCTCTCGTTCTCTTCTACATTAGATGATACTTTATCTGAAGCGGCTTCCTTTTTTTATTTATACTTTGCTTCTCTGAACATCCCGTCAAGATAAACAAAATAGCACACATTATGACAAATATCCGTTTAATCATTTCCATCTCCCATCTTAAAAACAGTAATTGTTCCCAATATTATCCATAATAGCATGTTAAATCGTCGATAGAATATCATACTTTTGACCTATAATATTTGGTATGAGAATACTTTATTGTAAAAGCTTCATAGTAAAGGAGAATTTTAATTATAAACTATATCTTTTTTATAAAAACGACCTGTGTATAATCCGCAACAAAGTCTAAACCTATTGTTCAGTAGTACCGGTTATGCACGAAATCTGGGTGAAGGACATGTAGAGGAAATGGTCATTATAATAATGTGAAATCATAAGCAAAATCGCTTTGAATTAACCAAAGCGGTTTTGCTTATATTGATAAATAACTACAACATGGTACTCACGTTTTGGGAAACTAAGTGGATGTTGGCTTTGCTGTATGCTGAAACTCATATAACATCTTCCGTGAAATAGCTAAATAGCCTTTTGAATTTGGATGAACACCATCCGCTGAAAGATATTGTAAATGTTTATCATTGATAACCTTAGATGTCTGTACTACGATCGATGAAGGTATTTGTTCTGCTGCTTTATAAATATTGATATTCCACTTTGGCAGCAGTTTATTTGCTAATCCGTAATACTGGTTGGTTGGATTTAATGGGTTATATAGTTCCAAATAGACTAATGTTGCTTTCGGATTCAGTTTTTGAATATGCATGGTTATCTGTTTTAAGTTATTTTCAAAATCATTTTGTAAGGTATGAAAAGATTGGATCGCTTGATAAATATTTTTTTGTTTTGCTATTCGTAAGATATCGTTCCCGCCTACATTAATAGTAATAATATCGGCGTTTTTAATCCCTTGATCAAATTTCTCCTGCTTGATAAGTTCATTCAACTCCGAACTAGTGATACCTGGAATGCCCTCATTTTCTGAAACAACGGGTTTTCCGGTAGCATGTGTTAATTCAGTGGAAAACTGTGTGATAAAGTCTTTATTTTGACTTGCACCAATTCCTTTAATAACGGAATCTCCAATCGCCAACAGATGAATGTTCGCAATTTTCTTTTTAGCAAAGTATTGAATATAGGAGGTTTTCTTATGTTGATTACTTGTGGACATTGCAGCTGCTTTTTGCAATTTGCTTATTTGATACTGTGGATAGTAATACCAAACAGCTCCGCCTCCAGTAAGGATAATACATATAATAAGAATAAATTTTAACCATTTCATATTTCGTCTCTCCTTATATTTTTACATTATAACAAGATAGACATGATTTCATTCTGAAATTAAAACCAATTATCCATAACAGTTGCTAGAGGTGAAGAATAACCTATTTATCCACAAAGTTCCTAACCTGACATTTTTCTTATTTTTATCTTACAACTGAGATATTAATTCACCTAAGACCCACAAGGAAATATATGCTAAAATATGAATATATCTACTAAAAGAGGGTGAAGTGATGGGGGAAGAAGTCTTAAGCATACAGGATTTACAAAAAGATTATGGGGCAAAAAAAGTGCTGCAAGGAATTAATCTAACTGTAGAACGTGGGGAGATTATTGGATATATTGGTCCAAATGGTGCCGGAAAAAGTACTACTGTAAAACTCTTGCTCGGCATTGAGGAAGGATATACCGGTGAAATTAAAATTTTTGGAACAGATATCTCAGATGGAAATATAGATTATAAGCGAAGAATTGGGTATGTGCCGGAAATTGCGGAAGTATATGATAATTTAACAGGTCATGAGTATTTAACCTTTATCGGTGAATTGTATGGAATGGAATATGATCGTGTGGATTATAAAGCTAAAAGTTTAATGGAATTGTTCGGTGTAGGAGAAGTATACCACTCTCGAATTGCCTCTTACTCAAAAGGTATGCGGCAAAAGCTTCTTATAATCTCAAGCATGCTGCATAACCCGGATATTTTGTTTTTAGATGAACCAATCAATGGTCTAGATGCTAATAGTGTCATGATTTTTAAGGAAATCTTAGCTCAATTAGCTGCACATGGAAAGACAATTTTTTACTCTTCTCATATTATGGATGTGGTTGAAAAAATCAGCAGTCGAATTATTTTGCTACATGGGGGAAATATAGTCGCTGATGGCACTTTCGCAGAATTAAAAAATCAAAATCATGAAGGAACACTGGAAGAAATCTTTAATGAGCTCACTGATTTCCATGAACATAAGGATATCGGGACTAGATTTGTCTCGGTTGTACATGAGGTGTAAGAATGAAAGATATTCGGACATTAAAGTTTCTCGACAAATTCAGTAGTCTTTTCCAAAGAGCTGGCGTCGATTATTCAACCATGAGGAAGATACTACAGGTAAAACTTTTGATGGACGGGAGAAGGGTCCCAACTGTTTTTAACCAAGGAGCCCAAAGAAAGAAAAAGAAAGCGGATAACGAAGGAAATGGATTTTTGAAATCACTTTGGATGTATGCTTTTTTTGGACTATTAACAATTCCGTTCATCGTTCTCGGTGATAATTATCTTTTTCAAATGTCTATTATGTTCGGCTTTGTTATGTTTATTGTCATGACATCGATGATTGCTGATTTTTCATCGGTTTTGCTCGATATTCGTGATAAAAATATTTTGTATACAAGACCAATAGATAAGAAGACAATCAGTGCGGCGAAAATGATGCATGTATTCATCTACTTGTTTTATTTGACAGCCTCTATTGTTACGATACCTTTGATGGTAGGGCTTTTTAGACATGGGATTGTATTTTTTCTTTTATCCATTATCCTGATTATCTTAATGGAAGCCTTCATCTTAGTATTAACTGCATTAATTTACATGTTGATTTTAAAATTCTTTGACGGGGAAAAGCTAAAGGATATCGTAAATTATGTCCAGATCGGGCTGTCGTTCACCATCATGATCGGCTATCAAGTATTAGGACGATCTTTTGAAATCATCAACTTTCACGCAGTACTCACTCCTAAGTGGTGGCAAGTGTTTATTATCCCAATGTGGTTTGCAGCCCCATATGAAGTAGCACTAAATGGACATTTTGATTCTTTTTATATAATATTCTCTATTTTGGCGATTTCTGTCCCAATTGTAGCGTTTTTCGTTTATTTACGATTGGTGCCGACTTTTGAAAAAAATCTTCAAAAGCTTGCTGTTCATAGCGTGGCGAAAGAAAAGAAACAAAGTAAATTTGGAAAAACCATCATCCAATTAGTATGTTCCAGTAAAGAAGAACAGGCCTTTTTCCGTTTTGCAAGCATCATGATGAAAAATGAACGTGATTTTAAGCTGAAGGTATATCCATCATTAGGATTTGCCATCATTATGCCTTTTATCTTTCTCTTTAATAGTTTACGAGATGGGGGATTTTCTAGTATTTCTGACGGCAAGGGATATTTAACCATTTATTCAACCATGATTTTTATTCCTAGTGTCATCATGATGCTTAAGTTCTCCGGAAAATATAAGGGTGCTTGGATCTATAAAACATTGCCGTTAGGAGATTTATCGCCATTATTTAAAGGGACTTTGAAAGCATTTTTAGTAAGGCTTTACCTCCCAATGTATTTTATTATCTGTATCTTATTTGTCGTTATATTTGGGGGCAGAGTGATCCCAGATCTAATTTTGGTGTTACTAATTTCTGCTTTATATTCTGTTATTTGTTTTATCATTTTGAAAAAAGCCATTCCCTTCTCAGAAAGCTTTGAAGCAGTAGGTCAGACAGAAAGTTGGAAAGTATTCGGTTTGATGATTCCAATAGTGATTTTTGCAGGATTGCATTATTTAAGTACATTGGTAGGTTTTGGTGTATATATATACATTGTAATCATGCTGATTGCAAACCTTTTTCTATGGAGGAAAAGCATCCGTGCCTAATTCTTTTCCTTTATGATCTGGAGTTACCATCGTTAACCATATAAATGACTTTTTCAAAGTCTATTAAAACGTTTAAAATCCCCTATTTTAAGAAAAAGAGGGGATTTTCTCTAATTTTTGCATGAACGGATTAACGGTTACTTTTTACACTATCTAATAAAACATAACCAAAAACAATGCCAGCGGTTGTTGTGATGACACTACTACTATCCAAAAATATCAACTCTTTTGCGAATAAAAATTTTATTCCGGTTAAAAAAACTAAAGAGGGTAACAAAGCTATATAGAGAGCTGGTAATCCGATTGGGATAACTTTAGTCCAATTAAAGGTCCAATGTTTTCTTTCTTTAATCTCCAAAAACAGCTTCGGCAACCGGAGTAACAAACCAATAATAATAGGATATATGGTTGAAAAAATGATAAGAGGCTTCATATTGTATGTCATATCCACTTCTTCTTTTAAATCAACTTTATACATTAATCCAAAGTATAAAAGAAACCCAATAACGACTGTACAGCCAAGATTGTATAAAAACCTTTTCACTTAGAACGCCCCCTTTTTATGTATATACATATTAATACGAAAATAAATATTAATCGATTCAATATTCTAAAAATATATAAAGCTTTACTGTTATTTACAGAAATAAGCCTACATGTAGTTGCATTCAAAAATGCACTCGCATGATTCTATTGTGTCTAACAGTTATCCAGCTGCCAATAATCAGATGTAAATCATAATTATTATCTTGGATACGGGTATTTCGGCAGTAAAATAGTATTAGAAAATAATCATAAGTTTCATTAAAATGAAGTTAAGCAAAACGGAAGGGGAATACAAATGAACTTCGAACAGAAAATGGATAAATATGCTGAATTAGCCGTTAAAGTGGGGGTGAATATCCAGCCCGGCCAGCCATTGTGGATTAATGCACCCCTCGGAACAGAACAGGTAATTCGTAAAATTGTCAGACAAGCTTACTTAGCGGGAGCAAAAAACGTCCATGTTGATTGGTATGATGAAGAAATTAAGAGAACTCACTATGAATTAGCACCGGAGGAAACATTTAAGAAGTTTCCGGACTGGTTGGTAAAAGCACATGACGATTTAGTAGAAGAAGGCGGAGCAATTTTACAGGTGGATGCGGAAGACCCGGATCTTTTGACGGGCATTTCCACAGATAGAATATTAAATTTTCAAAAGGCACGCGGAGATGCTCTGGAAAATTTTTATGAGGCACTTGATACAGATAAAATAAGCTGGTCTATTATAGCAGTTCCCTCCAAAAAATGGGCGGATAAAATTTTTCCACAGCTAGAGGAAGCGGAGCGAGTTCCTGCACTATGGGAGAAAATTTTTAACGCAACGAGAATTGACTTAGAAAATCCTATTGATGAGTGGAGAGAACATATTAATGGGCTGAAACAAAAAGCGGAGCAGCTAAATAAGTTGCACCTTCGCGAACTTCATTATAGGGCAGAGGGAACAGACTTATACATTGAATTGCCAGAAAAACATATTTGGCTAACTGGCAGCAGTGTCAATTCCGTGGGAACCACGTTTGTCGCTAATATGCCAACGGAGGAAGTATACACATGCCCACTTCGTACAGGTGTTAATGGCTATGTGACAAGTACAAAACCACTTGCTTTTCAAGGGAATGTTATTGAAGAGTTTACGTTGCATTTTGAAGCAGGAAAGATAATTAAGGTGAAAGCTAAGAAGGGTCAGGAGTTGTTAGAAAAGTTAATTCAGACCGATGAGGGAGCAAGTTATTTAGGAGAAGTGGCCTTGGTACCCCACGACTCTCCAATTTCTAATTCAGGTATCCTATTTTTTAGCACGCTTTTTGATGAGAATGCCTCCAACCATTTAGCAATCGGATCTGCTTATCCAACTTGTTATGAAGGAGGAGCAGCGCTTACCGTTGAGGAAAGAGTAGCAGTTGGATTAAACGATAGTAATGTTCATGAAGATTTTATGATTGGTTCTGAAAAAATGGATATAGATGGCGTTATGCAAAACGGTTCTCGAATTGCTATTTTCCGAAGTGGGAATTGGGCTTTTTGATAAAAGGTATTTGATCATTGTGCAGACCCCTTTGATAAGAGGGGGGAAGGATCCGTTATATTTCGCAATGGATTTTATTTACCGAGGCTAAACGAACCTTGATTTTGCTATTGATCAATATAAAATCCAATCACGGAACCTACGGAAAAATACGGTATTGGTGTCAATAATAATCTGGTGTCCGCCTATAAAGATCACCAGGTTGAATTTTACATTGTAATAGTGCAATCTTATAATGTTAATGGATAAAAATATAAATTCAGGAAGGAGAATGCCAACTGAAACGATATATACTTTCTATTTTGCTTGTTGGTATGGTTGCGGTGTCTGGTTGCAGCGGTGCGGCTCATGTGCCTATGTCAGAAATGGAGCATAAAGGTATGAGTTCCATGCAAGGAAAAGTCACACCAACGAACGCAGATTGGACTACTCCTAAGGAAATAAAACCGAATGAAGAATTCCCTATTTCCATTTTAATCAAGGATAAGAAGGGAAAAGCTATATCAAAGTTTGATCTAGTTCATGAAAAATTAATGCATATGATCATTGTAAGTAAAGACTTATCGTACTTTTCTCATATTCACCCACAGTATAAAGGAAATGGTGAGTTCGATATCACCACATCTCTACCTGCCGCTGGGGACTATGATATCATTACGGAGTTTACCCCAAAAGGTGCAGAAGATAACAGTGTCCAAAGACATCGGATTCATGTGAAGGGAGATGCACCTGCTGCAGTTCCGATTGAACCTGACAAGCATATGACGAAAGTCATTGACGGAAAAAAAATAACTCTTTCCTTTGATCATATAATGGCCGGTATGGACTTGGATATGAAGTTTACTATTCGGGATGCGAAAACAAATAAGCCCATAAAGAATCTAGAACCATATATGGGTGCCATGGGGCATGCGGTTGCGATAAGTAATGATTTAAAGGAATACTTGCATATCCATCCAATGACCACGAACGAAAAAGGTCCGAGTGTAACCTTTATGACTTATTTTCCAAAGAAGGGCGTCTACAAAATCTGGGGACAATTTAAATATGAAGGAAAAATAATAGTAGCACCATTTGTTGTGAAGGTAGATGTGTAAAAAAAGTGTCAGGCACAGGATAATCATTTAAATCCCATGCCTGACACTTTTTTGTTTGAAAAAATACAACATTTTTTCACAAATTATCACATAAAATAGGTTGATTATCGAATTTGAAACAAGTAGTGTAGAAGGTGAAATAGGACAGGAGGGTCGGTCATGTTGCCTGCTGAAAGACAACAGCAAATTTTAATATGGTTAGAAAAAGAACAAACCATTACTGTTTCGGAGCTTAGCAAAAGATTAGATGTATCAGAGATGACCATTTATCGAGATATAAAGCCATTAATCGACCAAAACAAAATCTTAAAGACATCTCGTGGAATATCCTTTATTCGAAAATCTGCTTTGCCTTCGCAAAATTGTACATATTGCTATAAAGAGGCGAACACTAGACACAGCATGCAAATCATAACCGTAGATCAAACGATTGAACATACCTGCTGCCCGCACTGTGGCTTGTTAAGATATGGAGATATTGCAAATCGGGTTTCCCAGATTATATGTAAGGATTTTTTGAACGGTACAACAATCAGTGCCCAAATCGCTTATTATTTAATTGGTGCAGATTTCCATATGAATTGCTGCCAGCCCCAAGCCATTGTATTTGAATCTTACAAACAAATAGAACAATTTCAAAAGGGCTTTGGCGGCACCATTTTCACATTTGAAGAAGCAATTTCAGAATTGAAACAACGTATGAAAAATCCACATACGGATCATTGTTCTTCATAAGGTGGAACGAGATTGGAGGACAATTGATGAAAAAAAGTAAAAGTATTATTTGGTTCTTGATGGTTTTTATCCTCTTGATTTCCGTACCGCATCTGGCTTCTGCTCACGCGTATATCGTAAAATCAACTCCTTCAGAAAATGAAATTATGAATCAATCGCCTGGGAAGGTCGCCATTCAATTTGATGAAGAGATTCAGGCAGCCTTTCATTCACTTAAGGTAGTGGATCAAACAGGAAAAAGAGTGGATCAGAATGATGCCCATATTAATAAAAAGAACCAAGCGATGATAGAAGCTAGTTTGAAACCGAAGTTACAAGATGGTACATACACTATCCAATGGAATGTGATTTCAAGTGATGGTCATCCCATAAGTGGAACAATACCATTTCAAATCGGCGATGCAGCAAAAAGCGGTCAACAGGCTGTTGCCACTACAACTGGGTATACCCCTCATGCGGATATGATCATTATTCGCTGGTTATTTTACCTAAGTTGTTCCCTGTTTATTGGCAGCCTCTTTTTTTGCTTTTTTATTTACAAAGGAAAATCGTTTCCTTTTACCAATAAGGTATTTCGAATGTTGCGATATTCCATTCAAGGCTTATTCATCAGTATTATTTTAAGCCTTCCGCTCCAGACCACTATTGATGCAGGATTAAAGTGGACAAATGCCATTCAATTTTCTATGCTGATGCAAACCATTAGCGATACGAAATTTGGACATATATGGTTGGTCCAAATAGGTCTGATGATTATCTTATCTTTCATTACCTATTTCATCATTCATTCGAAAGCGAAAAAAGCATGGGCATACACAGGAATGTTAGGTTTATTGGCTCTTTTAGTATCAAAAACTTTTATAGGTCATGCTACAAGCTTTAAATACCAATCAATAGGGGTAACCATTGATTTTCTGCATATGGCTGCAGCTGCTCTATGGATAGGAAGTCTATTAGCTATCGCAATTCTTCTTCGTAAAAAAGAAGATGAAACTATTTATTGGTTATCCATTCAGCGATTTTCTTACTGGGGAGCAGCATTTGTAGTAATTATAGTAGCAACGGGGGTTTATGAAAGTTTTCAATTTATCCCCACCGTTAATGCTCTATTTCATACCCTATACGGGCAGGTCATAATAACAAAAATTATCCTATTAATATTTATGGTTGGCTTTGCACTTGTGAATTTTATAAAAGGAAAAAGTCAAAAGAAAACCCTGGGACCATCAATATGGATGGAATTCATGATTGGAGTTATCGTCTTCGTTTTTGCCGCAATCCTTACCAATTTGCCAACAGGACTAGCAGCACCAGGAGATGTTCAGCAAACCAGCGTTACAAAGGATGGGTATTCCATCACTCTCAACATTACGCCGAATAAAATTGGTAAAAATGAGTTCAAAGTAGATATTTCTCAGAATGGGAAAAAGGTACAAAATCTTGAACAGGTTACGTTATCTCTTATATGTCTCGATATGGATATGGGGGAGAATAAAGTTCAGTTCACAAAAAATGATCTGCAAAATAGCAAACCAGTAACAGGTGTATTAAGTATGGCAGGTCGTTGGAGGGTTCATGTTCATGGACTTACATCGTCCTTAGAAAATATTGATGCAGATTTTACTATTACAGCGGGAAGCTAATAAAGGAGAATAAGAATGAAAAAACTAATGAATAAAATAACTAAAATTACATTGCCAACCATTGCAGGTTTATTCCTATTTGCTGGGATCGCAAGTGCACACGTCACGGTTAATCCAAATGCATCAGCACCGGGTGCATGGGAGACCTATACGATTAAAATCCCAGTAGAAAAGGAAAGTCCAACTACAAAAGTAACATTAAAGATTCCAAATGGAGTAGAATTTGAACAATACCAGCCTGTCCCGGACTGGAAGGTTACAACGAAGAAAGATGGATCTGGGAAAGTAACGATGATAACTTGGGAAGCTACTGGTAACGGAATTCAACCAGGGCAATATCAACAATTCAACTTTGTTGCCAAAAATCCGGATAAAGAAGGTAGTGCTGCATGGGATGCCTATCAGTATTATAAAGATGGTTCGATTGTAGAATGGACGGGTGATGAAAAATCAGATACTCCACATTCCATCACATCTATTACTGCATCCCAAGCGAATGTAAGCGAGTCTTCTGCTCATGATCATCATGCAGATACAAAAGCAAATGAAGATAATACTAAATCTGTGTCTAAGACTTCTTCTAATACAACACCGCTTATTCTTTCGATTGTGGCTGTGGTCCTTGCATTAGCTGCACTAGTCGCAGCACTTCGCAAAAAAAAATAATGAACTAAGCAGCAGACCAAATCTAATATGATTTGGTCTTTTCTTTAGCTTTGCTGCCCCCAGTTCCATGATATTAAAGAATGGTTAAATTCTTGATGTTTGCAGACATAGGTTCCGCTAATTTGAAAAAAATAGTGATTTTCATTAAATAAGGTGCTGAGTGAAAACAAGGCTTAGGAAATAGCTTTATTTAAAAAGATTAACGAATTCTTAGTCCTTTTGTGTTTTATTCCACGAGATGTAATTGTTTCGAAATCCAACTATGAACAGCATTAAACACTTCATGCTTATTCACCTCATTCAACATTTCGTGTCTGCCCTCTTTAAAGAAAACACTATCAATATTCTGTAATCCATTCCTTTCATATTGAGCAATCACTTTCTGGACGCCTTTGGTTCTTCCCCCAACTGGATCTTGTTCACCACTAAAAATAAACATAGGTAATTCTTTAGGAATTCTTTCAATATGCTTGTTATGATGAATCCTTTCCATTCCGGAAATAAGATCATAGAAAAAACCTGCTGTGCAAACAAACCCACAGTAAGGATCCCTCATATATTTTTCCACTTCATGAGGATCACTGCTTAACCAGTCAAACTCCGTTTTTGGCTCATCAATATTTTTATTGTAATTTCCAAAGGTGAGACGATTCATGAGTGGACTTGGAGCTTTGGCACCATTTTTTCGGATCTCCCTTTTGGCAATGTTCTTTCCAATTTTCCCAAGTAGTCCGGCACTGCTACCAGTTCCCGAAATGATAACTCCTTTAATAGAACCAGCATATTTTTGTATAAATCTTCTGGCTAAAAAGGACCCCATGCTATGCCCAAACAAAAATATGGGGATGTCCGAATGTTCCTTTTGTATTACCTTATTAATCTCAAAAAGATCCTCCACTACTCGCTCAAAACCATCTTTATCACTAAAATATCCGTGAAGCCCTGCACGTTCTCCTGTATGTCCATGTCCGCGATGATCATTGCTGTACACAAAAATACCCTTTGAAACTAAAAATGTAGCAAATTCATCATAGCGTTCTATATGCTCTGCCATTCCGTGTGATATCTGAACAATAGCGTGTGGCACTATGTTTTCATCTTCCCATTTCTTTACATAGACCTCTATCTGATCCTCCATTCGAATCCAGTCAGAAGTGATTTTCATGCTTATGCCCCCTTTTTCGTTTTCCTTTTTATGACCTTAAAGAAATTATATGAAATCATAAGATAAAGAACCAATAAAAAGAAGAAATTGGAATTTAATAGAATCAAATAAAGAGGTACGTTATAATATCAGTATATTCAAAAACTATCTGAACAATAAAGGTGGATTTGGGATGACCACAATAGACATCAGATTTTTTCAGTATTTAGACACTCCTAAAATGGTCCAACTGCTAAACGAGAATGCTGAATATTTTCAAATAGCAAAGAAAGCAACTATTGAGGAAATTACTCAATTTTTAAACGAACCTGGCGAGGAAATCAAGGAAAACACATTTGTAGCGCTAGTTGGTGACAAGGTAATTGCCTATCAATCTCTGTGCTTTGTTAAAAGTGATGAACATATCAATGTGTATAGCTATGGTACCGTTCATCATCAGTATAGGAGAAAAGGAGTCGGCACTTTGCTTCTGGAACGTACTTTCAAACACTTAACCCAACGTGCTGAGAGAGAAAATAAGAAAATCATCTATAATCATATGGTTAGAGTCAATCAAAAAGGTCAAAAAGAATTAGCGAATAAATTTAGATTAAAGAAGAATACGGACTTGCTTGCCTTTGAATGGATAAATTCTAATCAAATCCCTATAAAACCTCTTTTGCCCAGTGGTTATTCTTTTATTACACCTTCTCAGAAAAATGCGGAAGAATGGGCTCAAATAGATAATGAAGCTTTTTCATGGTGTAACAATCATGATGAGATAACTCAAGAAAGTGTCATCTACGAGTTTAATAGCCTAGAATTTTCTTCTGATTATTATATTCTTTGCCTAAAAGAAAATAATGAACCTGTTGGCTTCGTTTGTGGAATTGAAGAAGGACCTCATCATGCAGTTATTTCTACGCTAGCTGTACGACCACGTTTTCAAGGAAGAGGAATTGGAAAGGCACTGCTACATGAGGTAATGTACCGAATGAAAGTAAATAGGATTGAAAAAATTCGACTATCTGTTGATGCTAATAATCCCTCCTCAGCGATTAAACTGTATGAAAAGTCAGGTTTTACATTGGAAAACCGAATCATCCATTATATGTATGAAATAGAGCCGCTTAAGGAGTTAGATACCGGCAATTGTAAACCAATTATTAAAAACTTACTCAGATCTGCTTTGTGAAGAGTTACCAAATACGGTAGAAGGTAGTTATCTTCATGGTTCGATTGCCCTAAATTCCTTTGACGATTCCAGTGATATGGACTTTTTAACGATAACGAAACGTCCACTAATTCATGAAGATATTCAGATTTTAAAACAAATTCACCAAATACTTGCAAAGAAGTATGCAAAGCCGGAAATGGATGGTATGTATCTACACTAAGCGAAATAGGAAAGAATATAGTAGAATCTAATGCTCCTTTTTACAATGGTGGTGTGATGCATGCATCAGGTGCCTTCCAGCAAAACCCTATCACATGGTGGACATTAAAGCATTATGGAATCAGAATAACCGGACCTGAAATAGAAAAAATAAACATAGATGTAACACCCGAAGACTTGAAAAGGTATGTTCATACCAATATGAATGCGTATTGGAAAAAACGAGTGGATAACTATAAAACTCTTGATTTTAACACAATCCCGGATAATCTAATCGACCAAGAAATAGAATGGTCCGTTCTGGGGGTACTACGACAATTTTATACAATAAAAGAAGATGATATTACTTCGAAGCTTGGAGCTGCTACATACGCGCTGGAACACCTTCCAAGCGAATGGAGCAATATCATCCAAGAAGCAATCAAAATTCGTGAACAATCCATAAGAAACCATTACCAAACTAACAAGGAGAAGATTTTAGATGCGAGCCAATTTTTAACTTTCCTTATTCAATATTGCAACGAATTGGTAGAGGAAATATTAGATATATTGTAATGCATATATTTTTAGTATAAAATAATCATTAAATGTAGAGCAATGACGAAGAAGAGTAAGCATTAGAAACACTTTAGAGAGCTGATGGCCGGTGAAAATCAGTGTGCAACTTCTGCTGAATGGGCTTCTGAGCTTCCTGACTGAACCTGAAGTAGGTTGGGCGGATAGGTCTTACCGTTAAAAGAGACAACGCATCGAAATGGATATTTCCGTGCGATAAAGTGCGTTTGCTAATATAGGTAAACGAATAAAGGTGGCACCACGGGCTTCCCGTCCTTTTTAGGATGGGGAGCCCTTTTTGTATGCTGAAAAAATATACACTTTACTTAATAGAACGGTTTGTTCCGCTATCCGGTTGCTTATAAGGAATGCATAGATTCACACAAAAAATAGGAGGTATCTCAATGAAAACAGTTTTAACAGGTGTAAAACCAACTGGAAAAATCCATTTAGGAAATTACATTGGAGCGATTAAACCTGCGCTTCAAATAGCACGTAATCCAGAATATCAGCCAATTTATTTTGTAGCGGATTATCATGGTTTAACGAAAACGCAAAATGCAGAAGAAATGCAAAAACTCTCTGCAGGAGTAGCGTCCGCATGGTTAGCACTTGGGCTAGATCCTGAAAAGGTTATTTTTTATCGTCAATCCGATGTTCCGGAAATTTTTGAACTATCATGGGTATTAGCTTGCTTTTCGCCTAAAGGACTAATGAACCGTGCTCATGCTTATAAATCATTGGTAGAGCAAAATAAACAGGCAGGCAAGGAAATCGATGACGGTGTAAATATGGGTCTCTTCACATATCCAATTTTAATGGCAGCAGATATCTTAATGTTTCAAACAGATATTGTCCCAGTCGGAAAAGACCAAATTCAACATGTTGAAATAGCCCGTGATATTGCCGAGCATTTTAATAAAAATTATGGAGAGACATTTACATTACCGGAATTTAAAGTGGAAGAGGAAGCAGCAGTTCTTCCAGGACTTGATGGAAGAAAAATGAGCAAAAGCTATAACAATACGATTCCTTTATTTGAGGATGCGGATACGCTGTTTAAATTAATTAAAAAAATTAAAACGGACTCCACACCGGCAAATGTTTCAAAGGATCCTAATCAATCGATTATCTTTGAACTTTATAAAGAATTTGCATCCCCTGAAAAAATTCAAAAGATGAGGGACGCTTATGCAAATGGAATCGGTTGGGGAGATGCGAAGAAGGAATTATTTGATGTCATGAACACATATCTGGAAGAACCACGTGAAAAATATAACGAACTGATGGCAAAACCAGAAAAAGTAAATGAAATTCTTCTCTCCGGCGCAGAAAAAGCAAGGCAAAAAAGCATTCCATTTATGAAAGAAATACGCAGAAAAATTGGATTGATGAGTTAGGAATTATTTATAAAGCGGGTTCGATAGTGAGTATATCGAACCCGCTTTTTTGATTATTTTAATATTCAGCTATGCAGATTCTTTTTTATTCTAGAAAATCGGGATTTCTGCTTAAAAAGCCTTCCCATGCCTGCTTTGTCCCTTCATCTAATTCATCTCTAGAAGCACGCAAGCGTTTTGCAGATCCACCGTAGCCAATCTCTTCTTCACCCTTTTTAATACCCTCAAATACCGCATCAGCAAAGTCATTCAATGGAGCACCGAATGTATGTAATCCGGTTCCGCCTAGATCTGTGTTTACAGCAGGGGGGAATATTTCCACAACTTTCACATTGGATTTTTCCAATTGTAATCTTAGCGATAAAGTAAACGAGTGAACGGCAGCCTTTGTTGCACTATATACTGGCACCCATGTACCCGGTGTAAAAGCTAAACCAGAGGAAACATTAATAATGGTTGCATTCTCCTTCTTCATCAAAAAGGGTGTAAACAGCATGGTAAGATGAACTGGAGCTTCAAAATTGATTGCAATCTCATTTTGATAATAATTCCAGTTCTCATTTGCTTTCAGAAGATTTACTCTTTGTTGGATTCCGGCATTGTTCACTAGAACATTAAGTGTTGGAAATTCACTCGTCACCCACTCAAAAAGTTTGATGCGCTCTGATTCTTTGGATACATCGCAAACCCTGGTATGCAGGTTAGGATATTTTGCTTGAGCTTCCTTTAACTTTTCTTCTCTACGTCCTACGATAATTACTTCGTTGCCCGCTTTTATAAATCGTTCTGCAAATGCTAATCCAATTCCAGAGGCTCCACCGGTAATTAATATAGTATTTCCGGATATATTCATTCTTTTTTCCTCCCATCAAAATAAATGAGCTTCTCCTTTTTTATATCACAAAATAGGTGAATTTAATTACAGGGAAGCTTGAATTTCTTTTACTATTTTTGTAAAGAATATGCCATACATGATAATAGAACTTCTTTGGAGGTATTCAATGCCTAAGGAACATATTCCATTAACTTCATCCGAAATAGCAAGCCTTTGGACATCTTTTATGAACTTTAGTATGTCCAAATGTATGCTCGCTCATATGAAGAGACACATCCAAGATACGGAAATAAAACCGATTATTGAAATGGCCGAAAGCATATCATCTGATAATATAAAGTGGTTAACGACTATTTTTGAAACGGAAAAATTTGCGCTTCCTGTTGGATTCTCAAAAGAAGATGTGAATTTAAATGCTGCCCCATTATTTACAGATACCTTTTGTCTAACATATGTGCATCATATGTCACGTACTGGGATGATAGCTTCTAGTGGCTTTATAGCCATGTGTGCACGAGAAGATATAAGAATGCACTTTTCCAATGAACTTTTGCGAATCGTTGATTTATATAATAAAAGTTCGGATACAATGTTAAATAAAGGGCTATTCGTAAAAGCGCCGAGTATTATGGTACCTGCCGAGGTGGATTTCATTGATTCTAGCAGCTATTTAAGCGGATTTAATTTGTTCAGTAAGAAGCGGCCATTAAATGCGGTTGAGATTTCCCATCTATATATGAACACGCAAACGAATATGATAGGGGTAAAGCTTTGTCTAGCTTTCGCACAAAATTCGCCGACTAAAGAAGTTCAAAAATACATGATGAATGGGAAAGAAATATCTGAGAAACATATAAAGATATTTTCCTCCATATTACTAGATGATCATATTCAAGTTCCAATGGGTTCTGATATTGCCATTACAAATTCAACTGAGCAAGTCTTTTCGGATAAATTGGTTATGTTTCATATGGGTTTCTTAAGTGCCGCTGGGACAGGAAACTATGCAACAGCTGCAGCAGCAAGCCAGCGAACCGATTTAGTAACAAATTATGAACGTCTTTCCATTGAAATAGCTCAATTTGCTAAAAATGGTGCAGATATTATGATTAAGCATCAATGGCTAGAACAGCCTCCGGGAACGGTTGATAAAGATAAATTGGCAAAGAAGAAAAATGATTAAAGTAGATGTGAGTCCGTAGAAAAAATTGTTTCTCGGACTTTTTTAGGTGCTTATTCATTCAATACATCCACTATACGATCTGCCTTCATTCTTTTTTGACATAGCGATATTAGGTCATCAAAAAAAGTTCCTACTTCAAAGCAGGAAGTTGGGATTGGAATATGGATGGTCGTTGAACCGTAAAGTTGTTTGAAATATGATTTCCTTTCTTGATTTTTACCATCACGTTTCAATGGATTGTAATTCCAAGTAATAACTGCTTTTCGATTTAATTCACTAATGTTTTGAAGTTCTGCTAGTGTGGTGGATTTATTTTGCGGATAAATAACCAAATAGTATCGATTATTCCGGTGCCAATCAATAAAAAATAAATAATAACCTAATTCTTCTGGCTTTGATATGTGGTAACCAGCTATTATCGTTTTTCCATTGGTCCATTGATGGAATCCATGAATAGTACTCCCTACTATAGCCAATTTTGAAATATCGTAAGAAGTTTGATTATTCTTCATACAATCCTCTATTTGGCTGCATATATAAATCGCTACTTTTTTTTCCATTTGTAAATCCTCCTTTTTTAATATAATAATAACGATAAAAGTAGAACAGCGATACTTTGTTTTTATGACGATAGAATATATAATTTCCTTAACAAGTCTTAGCTAGTTTAGCTATAAACATGCCAATATAAAAAAACGGGGTGGATTTGAGATGAAAAAATTATATACAAGATTAAATATTGAAAATTGCAAGGAGGCAATCGAATATTATGCTCAAGTTTTAAATGGAGAGATTAAAAACGTTCAGCTTGCAGATGGTGTGGAAATGTTTAAGGGACACGAAGGAAAGTATATACATGCCGAATTACATCTTAACGAACATTATGTTATTTTCTTTAATGATATCTTTGGAAATGAGCCTGTTAGAGGAAACAATATGATAATGGGACTTGATTTTGATAACGAAGAAGAAATAAGAAAGGTTTATAACGGGTTGTCCAAAGAAGGAATAGTGACCATGGAACTGCAAGACACATTTTGGAATGCCCTATACGGAAAAGTAACCGACAAATACGGAATTCACTGGGAACTAAATCACCAGAGATAAATGAAAGTGGGATGCAGGGTCAGGCCCCTTATCCCACTCTTTGGGATAAGGGGCCTGACCCTGCATCCCATTTTGTTATTAAACAGTCACATTTCTGTAGTACAATTGAAAGGAAAATGAAATTTACCGCATAAAGGACTTTGTTACAATAATAAGATAGAATTGAAGAAGATTATAAAAATACTCTTTTGCATTTAAGACTTAACTAAAGGCTCTTTTCTTAACTTTAATACTTAATTAAAAATTTTTTGAGAAAATGTCCTTATACAACTTTAGAATGGCTTGCTTCAATGAAGGTTGCCTCTAAAACGTATAAGGGTATTTTAATGAGGTAAGAAAATCCTATTTTAATGACATCGGGGGTTCAAAAATGACATTAGAGGAACAATTGATTAACAAAACATATTACAAAGTTACTTATATGAATGAGCAGGAAGAGAAACATCCTATTCAGGTTCTTGGAGATGCTTACTTATTAGAACAGCGAAACGAGCTTCCAGACCTATCATATATTCGTTATGCACAAGGCGAAGTATATTTTCAATTCAAGGATTTTGAAGCGGCTATCTTTAAATGGGAGAATATTACGAATGAACTGCAGCCATGGGCCAGAAAAAATATGGCAGATGCCTATTTAGAGCTTGGACTAGTGACAGATGCAGAGGAAATGTATCTTTCTATTCATACAGAATCACCGACACTTCATGCGGAGGTTTCCTTACAATTATTTTCTTTGTATTTGGAACAAGGAAAAATAGATAAGGCCGATAAAGTAATAAAGGAAGTTGTATCATTAAATCCGGATTATCCAAATGTAACCGAAATTGCACGAAGATTTTATGAGGAACAAGAAAAAGTTCAGGATGCTGTGGAACTTGCTGTTAATGAAGCAATCCGCACTGAAAGCTTAAAATGGTCCCAATTCGTCAATGAATATGTGCAAAAAGGTTGGACGAAAACTTATAAGCCAGAGTATTTTATGGAGTTTATTCCTGCGGTACATCAGGTTGATCAAAAATGCTTTGAACAAATAGTTGCGTCCCTTTGGAACAGCTATAAACAGGAAGATCTTTATTTAAAATGGTTAAAAGAACTAAATACAGTTCTTTCAAAATTAGAACTGCAGAAAAATGCGCGAATCTCTTCTTTATATAAAGAGGCCTATATTGAATTAATAGATGGGCAATATTATATAAAGGAAATATCGTCGATTATCCCAGATCACTTATCAAATTGGCAAAGAGTATCGGTTTCTACGGATCAAATTTTTGCTTCTTCAGCGATTTTAGCATGGAGTGAAATGTTCCCTGCCAGTTTAGATTTAGGGGTGGTTAGTGATGCCGAGTACAATATTTGCCATACAAGCAAACTGGATAATGTTTTGTCTCATTGTCATCAGCTCTTTGAATCTATTACTAAGTGGGCCGAGGACCATGAATTGGGAGTAGGGCATAAAATGAAATGGATGGTTCAACAATTGATGGATTGTAATGTCCATCATCTAATGGTAGCGGGGCCAACTGGAAATGGAAAATCATCTTTCATCAATTCCATTCTGGGAGAGAATATTTTAAAACCATCCACATCATCGCTTATTGTGTTTAAGGATAATGAAGCATTAAATATGACTGAGATTACAGATTCAGGCAGCAAAAGAATAGCTGATTTTTCCGATTTTTATCAGATAACAGCGTCCCAACTTCAAACGAAAGTAATTGATTTCCATTTGCCTAGTGACTTTTTGCATAAAAATGGGCTAGCACTTATTGATGCACCTAGTTTTCAAGGCAGTACCAAGAGTAGAAATGACTTTTTTGATTATTTACAGTTAGCTGACGGCCTAGTATTTGTATTAAATGCAAATGTTCCATTTACTGATAAAGAATGTGACATTCTATTACAAATACAAAAATTTGCTCCAAGTCTTCCAATCTATTTTGTATTAAATAAAATTGATACGATTTATAGTGAGCATGAAGCTAATAGTGTTATAGAGGAAACAGAATCACGACTATCCGAATACTTCCCATCTGCAAAAGTATTTCCATATTCATCAGTATATAATAGCGAGGAACAATCAGAACAATTGTCAGAATTTGTAAAAATAGATCATAATCAAGATGTTCTACAGCAAGGGCGTACTGAAAAGCTTTTATATTTAATTCGCCAGTTGATAACAGACCTATTAGAAAAGCGGGTAAAAATGGAAACGGATATCGTAAAGTCCATCAGCTGGAATGAGGATATTGCTGGAAGATTAAACGGTGCTCTTCACCAACTTCGTGATCTAGAATCAGAAAAAATGGAACATATCCAAACAGAGTATCAAATGATGGAAGAAGAAATAAGGAATGAAGTAATAAACACCATTCCAACTATCTTGAAAGGATGCACCGACTTTATCAAAGAGGATAGTGATTTCCGTCATATTCATAATGAATTGAATGACGAGATGAATAACCGTGTGCAAGATTACCTCCATAACGATATTTTACCTAAATACTATGGACAATTGAAAAAATGGATTGCTACATCCAATAGTGAATTCAATCAATCTAAGGAATATTTAGATGAAATGTGTGAGAGTTTAAATAAACTATATGGAGAAGAACGCTTAAAACTAGAGTTTGATTTCCGCGTCATAGATGATTGGAGCCGTGACGCAGACAGAATGACCAATGCAGTACGTTTTGAAAAAATAAATATTTTATCAAGAAACACGCCAACCCAGTTATTATTAAAAGGCGCGGGAAAACTGTTTGGCGGAATTCCGCAAAACAAATCAATGCTCTATAACAAGTACAAAAGTTTAGTGGATAATGAAGACTACTATGGAGTAGCAGTGATTATCGCAAATAAATTTATGCAGCAATTCGATTTATTTGAGAAAGGGTTAGATCGTGATATCTCCATGTTCTTCCACAATCCGCTTTCTGTATTGGAACAAACCATAGCAGAAACATATGAAAAAATTAAAAGGCAAAATGAAATATTACAAAATTTAAGGGCAAATCCTGAGAAGTATAAAGATCCAATCACATTGTTTGAGGTTAGATTAAGACAAAATGAATGGATTAAAGATGTTGGGAAGGAAACCCAGCCGGTTTATTAAGTTGGCTGAAATATGGTCGAGTTTGGCTGAATTGTTGTAGTAAATGGCTGAATTACCGTCTTGATTGGCTGAATTATCAAGATAGTTGGCTGAATTCCTTGTAATGTAAAAACAAAACGCTTAAAAGTGTGAACAAAACCCAAAATAAGAAAAGCAGCCAAATCAAAATTGGCTGCTTTTCCATTTTAGTAATTCAAAAACTTCACACATACCGGATAAGGAACTGCTACATCAGACTGCAATAAAGTCAATTTTCCAGTATCCGTATCACGGGAATAGAGAACAAGATTTCCTGACTCTTGGTTAGAAGCAATTAGGAACTTTTCTGTTGGATCCAGCATAAAATCTCTTGGCCAAGAACCTTCTGTTGAAGTATGCTCCACAAATGTAACCTTTCCGGTATCTTGATCAATACTAAATACAGCAATCGAGTCATGTCCGCGGTTTGCCGCATAAACGAATTTGCCGTCAGAAGAAACATGAATGGCACTTCCTTGACTATTCTCTGTAAAATCATCAGGAATCGCGGAAATATACTGCAGTTCTTTAAAACTCCCATCTTCCACATGGTATTCCAAAGCAATTACCTCAGAACTTAGTTCCGTCATTAAATAAGCGTATTTCCCATTTGGATGAAATTCAAGATGTCTTGGTCCGCTTCCAGGCTTAACAGATAAACTGTTTACTTCTGTTAATGCATTATCCTGTACTTTGTATGTAATCAACTTATCAATTCCTAAGTCTACAACGACAGCATATTTTTCGTCAGGTGTAAAGCCAGAGTAATGTGTATGTGGCTTTTCTTGTCTTTCCGAAGGTCCGGAGCCTGTATGCTCAATAACGGAAAAAGCTGGTTGAATGCTTCCATCTCCATTTGTAAGGTAAGCTGCAACAGTACCAAGGTGGTAATTCGCAGATAAAACGTAGTGGTTTTCGCTGTCCACACTTACATGACATGGTGAGGAGCCTTTAAGCAATTGAATGTTTTTTCTTTCAAGTGTTTCAGCAGGATTATGGATGGAATATGCAGCGATTCCCCCTTGGTCCCCCACTTTCACAACAGAATAAAGAAATTGGTTATCCTTGCTAATAGCAACATATGTTGGATTATCAAGCTCCGCTACTAATTTTACATCACTAATTCTTTCGTTCTCTGTATCTAAGGTGAAAGAATAAATGCCTTTGCTCTCCCCTTTGGTATATGTACCAATAAAGCCATTAAATTTATTATGCCCCATCCTTATTCACTCCTTTTAAATAGTTGTTGTGTACATCAGTAAAACATCTAGTTCCATTAACCCAAGTGTATGTCTTTCGATTATTATATCACATATGTTGCCAATCCATGGACAGGGGACTCAAGATCGCACTTTACGATTTTATTTCCATTAAACCAATTTTAATAGTATAATATTTTTCAAAGTTATTTGAATATATAACCTATTTAGAATTTAACAAGATGAGGTGAACTTATTGAAGGAGTTTAGCTTTATACTTTTATCAGGCGGAGTAGGAAAAAGAATGCAGCTTGATATTCCTAAACAATTTTTATTAATAGGTGGTAAGCCCATTCTCGTTCATGCATTAGAAAAGATTGATGTTATCGAGGAAATAAAAGAAATCATCATCCCATCTCCAAAGGAATATATAGAAAAAACAGAAGAAATTATTTTTCATTATGGGTTTGCAACACCGATCTATTGTATAGAAGGAGGGGAAACCAGGCAGGAATCTGTGTATAAGGGACTTCAAAAAACCAGATTTGAAAACGTTATCATTCATGAGGCTGTGAGACCATTTGTTACGGTGGAGGAGTTCAAGAATTTGCTACATGAAGATGCGGAAAATGCGATTTATGGTAAGGATATTCCATTTACCGTTTTAGAGGGAACAAAATATATAGAAAATAATTTGCAAAGAGAACGGCTTATAAACGTCCAATTGCCTCAAAAATTTAATAAAAAGAAACTGCTTTATGCACATGAATGTGCAAGCGAAGAGGGATTGAACTTTACAGAAGATGCAAGCCTCTTCTTTCATTATTTTCATTCTAACATCAAAGTACTTACGGGAAGCGACTACAATATTAAGATTACAAAGCCGATTGACCGCAAAATAGCAGAAATTATCTATAAAGAATATATTTTAATGGAGGGGTAATGGGATGTCGAAAACATGTGTCATTACAGGTGCAAGCCGTGGAATTGGAAGGGCAATAGCCATCACTCTCAGCAGGAGAGAAGATATTGAAAATATCATTCTCATTTCCAGGACGAAAGAAGGTCTGGAAGAAACAAGAAGTATGATGGAGGAAAAGCATATTGAATGCTATGCTATGGACCTGACTGATTATCAAGAAGTGGAAAAAGTCATTTCTTCCGTTGGAACCAGATTTGGCACGATCGATTATTTATTAAATGTTGCTGGTTACGCGAATCCCAAATCCTTATTAGAAACCTCCATTGAAAACTGGGAGACTACTTATAAAGTGAATGTGCATTCTATTTTTTATATAACAAAGGAAGTAGTGAAATTTATGAAAAGGACAGGAGGGAAAATTTTAAATGTAGCCTCTACTGCAGGAAGTACTGCACGTCCAGGATGGCTCGCGTATGCTTCATCCAAGGCAGCGATTATAAGTATGTCGCAGACCCTATCCGATGAATTATCGGAATATGGTATTTTAGTATATTGTATTTCCCCAGGACGATGTGCAACAGAGCTTAGAAGGGTATTGGCGCCTGATGAGGATCAAAGTACGATTATGCAGCCGGAACATGTAGGAGAAGTGGTGAATCATCTGCTTTCCGACACTGGAATATGTTTAGACGGGCAAAATATAGTGGTACGCAAGCAAGTAACGAAACTGATAAATCAAAACTTTAATAATAAGGAACTAACAGAACAATCATTGTAAACAAAACAGAGAGGCGGTTACAATGCATTTCAATCAAACATTATTAAACATTATCCAAATCATCTTCCTGATAATGATATTTCTATCCGTCAATAAAAACTACAGTAAAATCAAACTACTGTTAAAGCGTTCGATTGTTGTAGGCATTTACAATGCATCTAAACTATTTCCGAGATCATCGAAAGTCATTGTATTTGGAGCAGAAAACGGAATGGGATTTAGAGGGAATCCGAAATATCTATTCCTGGAGATGACAAAGAGTTCGGAATACAGATGTATCTGGATTTCCAAAAGTGAAAAAGTAGTACAGGACCTGACAGCTGAGGGATATACCGCTTATAAACATAATAGTTTAAAAGGAATTTACTATCAGCTACGAACAAAGCTAGTCGTCCACTCACATTCAATTAATGATGACTTTTTTAAAGTATTTTTAGGAGGGGCAACCTCTTATCTTACATGGCATGGAGTTGGCTTGAAGAAGGTATGGGGGGCACATAGTAAAACATTTTCTTATAAGATTCTTCATCATAAGAGTTTTATCAAACGTTTCTTTGGAAAATTCGTCGTAAAAACGAATTTAGCAAAAATTAATTATGTTGTATCGACAAGCCCCAGGGTATCATCCTATTACCCAGAGACCTTTTTAGTAAAGAAGGAAAATGTCATTGAACTTGGCCAGGTAAGGAATGATATTTTCTTTCAAACTTCTGCAGAAGATAACGAGATTCCAGATTATATAAAAAATAACAAAGTTATTTTATATATGCCAACACACCGTAACTTTGGAAAGTTGGACACCCCTATAAATCTCATATTCGATTTTGAAAAGCTGGATCAGTTTTGTGAAAAAATGGGTTATCTATTTATTGTTAAAAGACATATGTACTCAAGTGGAAGCATTTCTAACAAGTATAAACATATTATCGATGTTAGCGATAAATCCTATGACCCTCAATTTCTATTAAAATATGCAGATGTACTAGTAACCGACTACTCCAGCTGCTACACAGATTATTTATTGCTGGACAGACCCGTGGTGTTTTATTGCTATGACTTAGAGTTGTATTTACAAAAATCAAACGAAATGTATTTTGATTATTTTGACGTAACACCGGGGCCAAAACCTAATACCTTTGATAATTTTCTTCAGTCATTGCAGGAAATGATGGAAAATCCAAATGCTTATCGGGAAGAAAGGGAACGAGTGTTAAATATTTTCTATTCAAGGGAAAATCAGGGGAAGGTTTTGGAAAAGCAGGTGAATTATATTAATAATCATATTTTAAAGGGCAGCAAAACCAATATTCATGTTACAGGCACGGATGCTTCTTTCTAAGGATCTTTTCTTACTTTATTGCTATTATATACCAGGGTTAATAATGAATTAACTTTTTAAGAAAAGATGCCCGAAACCAATTCTGCTGGTAGGATTTGTATCCAATTCCGAAAAGCAACCGGAAGGGTTTATACAATTAATGCAAAACAGCCCCTTCTAGGGAAGGTAGGTCCTAATATGTCGCGCATTAGATTAATGCCAACAATCTTTGTAAAATATATAATGAAAAGCATATATTTGATTATCTGTTTATTTTTTAAAGTGAATACACATAAAATTACCTTTGCTTCTTACCGTGCGGATAAGCTCAAAGATAATTTATATTTCGTATGGGAAGAGATGCAGGCGCAATATCCGGATTATCAATATCATTTTGTTTTCAAAAAGTTTCATAGTTCTTTAAAGGGGAAAATCCATTACTTTTTCCATCTTCTAAGAGCTATTTATGAATTGGCCACATCAAGATTATTTATTATTGATGATTATTATTTCCCTGTATATGTAGTAAAACCAAGAAAGGGTACGGAAGTGATTCAACTTTGGCATGCTTCCGGTGCTTTGAAGAAATTCGGCTTAAGTACGGTCGGGAAGCCTTTTGGTCCGAGTGAAACGTATTTGAAGCATGTGAAAATCCATTCTAATTATGCAAGGGTGTATGTGAGTTCTGCAGAAGTTATCCCATATTACAGCGAAGCGTTCGGAATGCCGGCAAAGCAAATCTATCCTCTTGGAGTACCGAGAACGGACTATTTTTTCTCCGTAGAAAAGAAAGAACAAGTGAGAAAGAAATTCATGGAGCAATATCCTGAATTAATGGGAAAAAGGCTTATTTTATTTGCTCCGACCTTCCGGGGAAAGAGTCACTACCAACAGGTATTTGAATGTCCGCTGGATATACGAATGATGAAGGAGGAATTGGCCCCTGGTTATGCTTTACTCATCCATCTCCATCCATATATGCAGAATGTCGTAATAATAGAGGATGAGGAAAAGAGCTTTGCCTTTCATTTAAAGGATACTTTTACCATTCAAGAGCTATTGTTGCTTTCGGATATGCTAATTACCGACTACTCAACAGTCTTTTTTGATTACAGTTTGCTTGGGAGACCCATTGCATTTTTCGCAAATGATTTGGAGCAATATATAGGGGAACGGGACTTTTACTATGACTATTTGGATATGATACCTGGGCCCTTCTTTACGAAGACAGAACAGCTTATAGATTGGATTATAAAGGGTGCATATGACTTGAAAAAGGTCGCAGCTTTTCGCAACCGTTTTTTTGAGCATATTGATGGGAAGGCAACAAAGAGAATTGTGCGGCATTTGCTTGGGGAAGAATTAGAGAGTTCCACTCACATTAGAAATTATACTTCGGATAGGGAGAAAGGGGCAATATAAGGCCCCTTTCTTTTTTTGTGGTTGATTTTCCCTAGACATATTCATAATGTCTCTTTCGGCTCATCCATAATGTGATACTAACTACTAGAATTCTATAGCAAGGTACAAGAGAAGGATGCGATATTAGTAATTTCTGTTTCATCATGCCTTTTTTTAAAATGCCAAAATACCCTGAAAGTACAAGAATTATAAAGAATAATATTTAAATAACTTCTATGTTTATAATAAAAAATTCCTTTATTTTTAGATAATAGTTCTTTCATTTATAAAGGGAAGTGGCAGTCATAATACTCTCCCTTACTTTGCATAATTATCCTTGGGCATCCACATGCTAAAGTTTCAAATAATCAGTAACTACAAACTATCTTTCAAAGATAATTTATTAATTCTAGTCAACTAACTGGAATTTGATACTATCATACCGTAAAAGGTTTCTTTATATGATAAAAATACAGCGAGTAAAATTACCTGCTTCAAAGACAAATTAATAGAATAAGTCGTAAAGATGGATGCATGGAGTAGATATGATAGAAATGAAAATATAACAAGTGGAAAAATACATGAAAATGCTTGTGGATAAGCGAAGGTTAAAAACAGATTAATAAAATCCACAGAAATTCTCAAAAAAGAATAAATATTGAGTACAATGAACATAATTGAGACCTTGTTTTCATTATAATATGAATTAATTTCTTCTATGGCCCTTTGGATGTTCTCGTACGCCCTTCATTAAAGATTGATAGGCAAAAATAAGCTTATCCAATTCTTGGCTTTTATGAAGGGTTTCTGGGCTTCTAAGCCCCTCCTTAATGCCAATTTCAATCATCTTATTTCGGAGAAGATCAATTTGATTAGTTAATTCAAGTAAGCTATAGTAGTTTTTCATATTGTCACTCCTACCAATAAACAGGGATACAATTGTAATAGGACATATGTAATATTATGATAGATTATGGAGAAAAATGGAACCCTTTCGACAATCAATCCAGATATTTGACAAATTTCGATATTCCGAAGTCTTAATTTTGAAGGAATTTGATATAAAAGGAAGGCTAACTAATAAAGTATAGTTAGCCTTCCTTTGAATTTTACATAGATATAGTTAGCTTATAGGTGGACTATTTATGCCCAGCAAACGGCTCCAATGATAATAAGAAGGATAAATAATACGACGATTAGCGCGAAGCCACCGCCATATCCAAAGCCGCCTCCTCCATATCCATACCCGCAGCCACCATAACCACCGTAGCCACCGCATCCGTATCCCCAACGACCAAACATAAAGCTCCTCCTTTCAGAAAGGTTTACTTACCTATTAATATACGTAAGCTGCTCCTACGATAATCAGAAGGATAAACAATACGACAATTAGTGCAAAACCTGCACCGTAACCTGCACCATCCACAATATCACCCCCATGGCTTATTCCTTAATAAACTATGTAGGTTTAACGTGTCTGGATTGGACTCCTTACATAAAAATTTTTATAAAAGCAAAATAGTTATTTAACCAACAAGGGAAAGTAAGAGGCAAACGATTTAAAAAATAATAATGAGTTCATTCCTCAAGGATTAATTTCAGGTAATCGTGGGGTGTATCAATGTCTTCCGGATATAGATTGTCACTATGGCATATGGATAAAAAGCGGAGATTACGTTGAATGATATCCTTACCTCCCCTATCTCCAGATGCAGCAGTTAATGCTTGAAAAAAGTGAGAGCTGAAGAGAATAGGATGACCAATTTGTCCATCCTGGTATTTTGTTTGCATGATGACTTTGTTATTGCAGAAGTCATTCAGAACATATTCTGTACAGAGGTTTTGTATATCTTCTGAATCTATTCCGGGCTGATCACCAAGGAGGATAATTGCAGCTTTTGCATCTGCAGGAAGGGAACGAATTCCTAACGACAGACTATATCCCAACCCAAGGCTGGGAGAGAAGTTGTATATAGGATCACACGGATAATTGGATACAGTTTTTTTTAGTGATTCATTGTCTTTAGGGATAACGACTTTTAGACCTGCAAATGGTAAGGAAACTGTTTTGGAAAGAATATGTTCTATTATATACATTCCTTTCCATTGCAATAATAGCTTTGGGGTGCCCATCCTTTTCGATTGGCCACTAGCTAAAATAATCGCATAAATTCCTGTCATTTTGTTCAAGTGTTTCACCTTCCAAATATATATTTATTCCTCATAAGAGAGGTTCTACATCAACGTATTTGTTATACAAGGACAGTATACTCAAAAAGTTCTGTTCTAGAATGATTATGATAAAATAAGGTGAAAACTAAAAAATTTGAAATATTTAAAAGCAAAGATCAAGTTCGAATGGGAGTGAAAAGGAATGGTGAATTGGTATCAGGAAGTGCAAAACCGAAAAGAGGAATTAATCAAGGATTTATTTGGATTACTGCAGATCGAAAGTGTGAAAGATTTAACTACGAAAACATCGAAATATCCAATGGGGGAAAACGTAGGAAAAGCACTAGAATATATATTACATTTATCGAATGAGGCTGGATTCAAAACGAAAAATGTAGATGGTTTTGCTGGGTATGCAGAACATGGTAATTATACAGATGACGATCATGTAGGGGTTTTGTGTCATGTAGATGTCGTACCTGCTACTGGAGACTGGTCGAGTCCTCCTTTTGAACCAACCATTCGAGATGGTAAAATTTTTGCTCGAGGTTCGATTGATGATAAAGGACCAACGATGGCAGCATTTTATGGATTAAAGTTGGTGAAAGAGCTGGGACTTCCGATGAAAAGGAATGTACGTATTATTTTTGGAACGGATGAAGAAAGTGGAATGAGTTGTATGAGGCATTATCAACAAGTAGAAAAAATGCCTACCTTAGGATTTGCTCCAGATGCTGATTTCCCTATTATTAACGCGGAGAAGGGGCAAATGAGTATAAAAATTGTTCAAAATAAATCTAGCCATAGCACAAAAGCTAACATAAATCTTGTATCCTTTTCTGCAGGTACCAGAATAAACATGGTTCCGGAACAGGCGACAGCAATATTAAGCGGGAATATAAGTGAAGTGGCTGAAAAGTTTGAGGAATACTGCAAAGAAAATCAATATCATCATAGTATGGAAGTTTTTACAGATAAGATAAAGCTTTCTCTCTTTGGTATCTCTGCTCATGCAATGGAACCTTTTGCTGGTCGAAATGCAGGAACGGCACTTGGTGAATTTTTATCCTCATTTCAGCTTCAGTCCGATGTTCAACCATTTTTATCGCTTTTATCAGAACTGCATAACGATTATTATGGTGAGAAAATTGGAATTTCTTATTCAGATGATGTAACAGGCTCACTTACAGTCAATCCTGGTATTATTCAGTATAAGCACGATGGGGAAGCTACTATATTTCTAAATATGCGCTGCCCGGTAACCTTGGATTTTAAACAAACAAAAGAGAAAATAGTGAAGGCAGTGGAAGATAAGGGATTCAGCATTGCAGAATATCGTGAATCATCCCCCCATTTTGTTGATGGAGATGATCCAATGATTCAGGCATTGCAGAAAGTATATCAAGAAGAAACAAATCTTGAGCCAACACTTCTATCTTCTGGCGGGGCCACCTATGCACGCTTTATAGAGAAGGGTGTAGCATTTGGAGCATGCTTTCCTGGAAAAGAATACAGAGCTCATCAGCAGGATGAATATATAGAGGTAGAAGATTTATTAAAAGCTACTGCAATTTACGCAAGAGCAATATATGAATTAGCAAATATATCATTATAAAAAATAGAAGAGGGGAGAAACTGTTTTCCCCCTTCTTCTTAATAACCCCTATTATAATCCACAACATTTATTGTCGGTTTGTTTTCTTCGATATAATGCTTTAAATTGGGAAGGAAAATATCTTCTATTACTCTTTTATCATAATTCTCGGTTGATCCAGAAGTATGTGGAGTAATGATGACGTTGTCAAACTCCCATAACGGGCTGTTCTCTGATAGTGGTTCCTTTTCAAATACATCCAACCCGGCACCAGCAATCTTTTGCTCCCTTAGAGCATCAATTAATTCCTGCTCTACCACTGTATCTCCGCGTCCAATATTAATAAAATAGGCAGAAGGCTTCATCAGTGAGAACTGCTTTTTTCCAAACATATGATAGGTTTCTTTTGTAGAAGGCAGTGTTACTACTACATAATCACATTTTGGAAGAATATCATTTAACTGAGAAGAAGTAAACATTTCATCCACATATTCCTCTGGTTTTCCGGAAAAACGAACTCCTATCACTTTCATTCCAAATGCCTTCGCTAGTTTTGCGGTTTCCTTACCAATTGCGCCAACACCAATAATACCAACAGTCTTTCCATGCATTTCAAGCCCCAATTGAGCATGATGCCAATTCTTTTTTACTTGATTTCTTACATATGTATGTATCTTTCGAGTTAACCCAAGCATTAGTGCAAAAATAGTTTCAGAAATGGGATATGCATGAACCCCGCTTGCAGAAGTAATCATCATGTGCTTTGCAGCCATCTTTTCCAAAGGAAAATTATTAACACCAGCACTCCAGCTTTGTAACCAGCGAAGCTTAGAATCTTGATCAATGCAATACTCTTTTATTTCCTTTTTCCAGCCGACAATAATCTCCGCATCCTGAAGGTGATCTATCCATACAGAAGAATCTCTTCCAATGATAATATCCCAATCTGGAATAATCTCTTTGATTTTAGAACTATACTGTTCGTTAATATTTTGTGTGATGACTAGTTTTCTTTTATTCATACAATCATCCCTTTTTGAAATTTTAAATAACTTCCATCTTTATATTTTAACAGAGTTTTTGTTACATGATAATCTCATAAAATATAATAAAATAAGAAAAAACCAAAGCAATTAACGCCTTGGTTTATTTTAATATCTTAATCTTTACTTTTTTATTTCCCCATTTATAACACTGTTTAAGCGTTGGGTAAAATACATCAATTTTATTTCCTTTAACAGAGCTTCCTTTGTCTGCTGCAATGGCATATCCATAACCTTCTACATATACCTTGGTTCCTAGAGGAATTATCTTTGGATCCACTGAGATAACTTTAGATTTAGGATGCTTTTTTAAATTGATTCCAGTCGCAGTGATGCCACTACATCCTTTGCAGCTGACTGTATATGCTGTAGCAGTTACAGTGATTTCTTTTACTTTTTTGTTTTTTACAGTTGCTTTTTTCTTGCTAGCAGCGGATGCTTTTACTGGAGCAGCAACTTTTAATTTTTGATTAATATGTATTGTATTAGATTTGAGATGATTCCATTGTTTTAAGTGTGTAATAGAAACTTTATATTTTTTGCTTATTTTATATAAACTGTCGCCTTTTTTCACAGTATATGTATTGGAGGCTGCAAATGCACCGTTTGATAGTCCAAATGTTATTATAAGCAACGCACTGAAAGTAAGAATGATTTTCTTCAAGTTCTTTGCTCCTTTATATTTGTCTTAAGAAAAATATACCATTCTAATATGACAATATTATTACAGCGCTGTAGTAATTCTGTTACAAGACATTAAAAATAAAAGGACAAAGCATAATAATAGGTCCAAATATTTCCAAACGGAACTATTCAATTACCAACTCTCCAGTGTTATGCCTATATTACTCTATATAAGAAAAGACTCCAGATAAGGAGTCTTTTGTCATTATTGCTTTTGAACATTTGTTGCTTGTGGTCCGCGGGCACCTTGCTCGATTTCAAATGTGACGGTTTGCCCTTCTTCAAGTGTTTTGAAGCCTTCACCTTGAATAGCAGAAAAATGTACAAATACATCATCTTGTCCTTCGACTTCAATAAAACCAAAGCCTTTTTCTGCATTAAACCACTTAACTTTACCAGTTACCATTAAAATACCTCCAACACGGATATTTCCAATATGTATTTCCATTCATAGTTTTTCAAGATAGAACTTGTTTTATACAGTCTTTCCGAAAAGTGGAACACGAGGGTAAATATCCTTTTTAAAATATATTTTCACCCTATAGTTTTTACCGAAACAAAAAGAAACTATACATAAAAATTATAAAAAACTGGATGAATTTTTATAAATTAAACGTTTGTCCTGTACGTAATAACTGCTTTCAACATACGTTATATCAATGATAAGTTTATAAAACTTTCATGTATAGATAACCATAAGGAGTTGATTTGAGTGGGATTCTCAGCATTAGAGGTTCAAGATGCTGTACGGGAAGGTGAAAGAAAGGGGTTAAGCCATTTTTTTTTACCAAGAACCAAGGGCTCAAGGTTCAAGAAGACGTAGGTCAAGTCGTAGTGAAGTTCGTAGATCAAGTCGCAGTGCAAGCAGTAGAGCAAGTCGCAGTGCAAGTCGCAGTGCAAGCCGAAGTGAAAGAAGTCGTTCTCGTCGTCGTTCGGACAGACGCTCGAGACATCGTTCACGTTTATTAATAGTGTTTAGATCGTTGAGAAGTGACTCTAGACGCCGAAGAAGACAACGTTCAAGCAGACGTTCGAGAAGACGTCGTTCGCGTCATCGTTCGCAAAGTCGTTCGCAGAGACGTTCGAGTCAGAGTTTTAACCGACGTTCGAGAAGCAGATTTAGCCAACGTTCAAGACGCAATACAAGACGCAGTTCAAGACGCAATACAAGGCGCAGTTCAAACCGACGTTCTAACTTTTGATTACTAGTTTTCGATTTCCCTAATAAAAATATATTTGCTCCATTAAATGATTGCTTAAATCTGTGCTTGTGATTTTTCATTATATTCAAATATGGATTAAAATGTGACTTCTGGTAGTTCCTGAATAACCTGTCAACAATAGTTTGACAGGTTTTCTTTTCGTTACGATATTTGTAAAAATAAGCAAGTGACGAAAGGATAATTTCAGTAAATAATCGAAATAATAGTCTGAAGAATTTTATCAGGGAAATTTACAAAAATATTAGACATTTCCCTGGAAGTATAATACAATTAATTTTACGTTTCCCAAAAGTGCAAGTGATTAAAGTCATGAATTTTTACTGAATTCATGGCCTTTTTGCGTCTGTATTCACATTGAGAGGGGGCATCAAGTAGTGCCAAATATCCAGCATCCTGATTATCAAGAAGAGCTTGACCGTTTGGAGTTTACCAAAAAGTATATGGATATTGTAATCAAAGCATCTGAATCCACAGAAGAAAACTTCAGGGAAAACCTCAAGAGTTCCCTTGAAGGAATCGATTTAAAGGACAGCAGTTTAAGTTATATGAGTATGTTAACCAACTCTAATCTTTTAAGAAGAACGGAGGAGGAAGTTAAAAGATTAAAAAAGTTTGCGACCAAGCCTTATTTTGCTAAGATCAATTTTCTGCGTAAAGAAACCAATCAAGAAGAAATTCTTTATATCGGAAAAATTTCACTTTTTGATAAGGAAACACAAATGCCGATCATTGTAGATTGGCGTTCTCCAGTTGCTAACCTTTATTATGATGGGCGGTTAGGGGAGGTTTCTTATGAAGCGGAAGGCGAAGAATATGAGGGGTATCTGTCACAAAAACGTCAATTCATCATTGAAAATGGTGAATTGGAGGACATTCGAGATATTGATTTAACCACCAATGATGAACTTCTGCAGATGTCCCTT
>Ga0224736_1028_pt1 | contig 49507 bp, 44 predicted proteins | sample IA12soil_MG_GH6A_FD_161628 | JGI IMG/M metagenome (GOLD analysis project Ga0224736, IMG submission 161628) | Enriched cells from agricultural soil in Iowa, United States - IA12soil_MG_GH6A(-) | ecosystem: Environmental > Terrestrial > Soil > Agricultural land | place: USA: Iowa | collected 2017-05-08
AAAGGTCATCATGTACATGAAAACGTAACAGCGTTGGTGGTTCCAGGCTCCTTTCTAGTGAAGGCACAAGCTGAGGCGGAAGGTCTGGATAAAATCTTTATCGAAGCAGGTTTTGAGTGGAGAGAATCAGGCTGCAGTATGTGTCTAGCAATGAATGATGATATAGTTCCAGCTGGAAAACGCTGTGCCTCTACTTCCAACCGCAATTTTGAAGGACGTCAAGGATCAGGTGCTAGAACTCATTTGGTTAGCCCGGCAATGGCAGCTGCGGCAGCTATTTATGGGAAGTTTGTGGATGTAAGAAAGCTTTCAAAAACAGTGTTAGTTTAGAAAACAGGTGAAGGAGGTCGAATCATTTGGAACCCTTTAAAAAATTGGATGGTTTAGTATTTCCGTTGATTCGCAGCAATGTGGATACAGATCAAATAATACCGAAGCAATTTTTGAAAAGAATTGAAAGAAAAGGATTTGGAGAATGCCTCTTTTATCACTGGCGGTTTGATGATAATGGCAACAAAAAGCAGGACTTTCCATTAAATAATCCAAAATATGAAGGCGCCTCTATCCTAATTGCGGGTCCGAATTTTGGATGTGGTTCCTCCCGAGAGCATGCGCCTTGGGCATTGCGAGATTTCGGATTTAAAGTAATACTTGCGCCAAGCTTTGCAGACATATTTTTTAACAACTGTTTAAAAAATGGGATTCTAGCAGTGACTTTACCTGAGAAAGTAATTGCTAGCTTGCAAGACAAAGCAGAAAAAGAAGTGTTACATCTTAGTATTAACCTGGAGGAACAGCTTATTTATAATCATCAATTTTCCATTTCTTTTGAGATTGATGAATATCAAAAGCATATGCTTATTAATGGTTTGGATGAAATCGGGGTAACATTAGTCCATGAAGAAAAAATCAAAAACTATGAAATGTCAGGAAGGTGAATGAATTGGGGATTACTTGCAGACGAACCAAATAATTGAGGCATTTGAACATTTAATGAGTGTTGTCCACCGCACACCTTTAAATGAATCTAAAACCTTCAATGAATTAACAGGATCAAAGCTTTATTTAAAAATGGAGAACTTACAGCGAACTGGTTCATTTAAAATCAGAGGTGCTATGAATAAGATACTTTCCTTGAATGATTTAGCTGCTTCTCGGGGAGTCATTGCTGCGTCAGCGGGAAATCATGCGCAAGGTGTCGCGTATTCAGCTGCTAAAAGAGGGATCAAGTCAAAAATCTTTATGCCAGAAGGAACCCCGACGGCAAAGGTGAAGGCTACTCAAGCTTATGGTGCAGAGGTTGTATTAACTGGAGAGTCATATCAGGAAGCATACGAAGCAGCTGTTCTTACACAGCAAAGAAGCGGAGCCACCTTTGTCCATGCTTTTGATGATGTGGAAGTAATGGCAGGCCAAGGAACGATTGCCCTGGAAATGGTTCAGCAATGCTCCGATTTGGATGCCATTGTGGTTCCGGTTGGAGGTGGCGGATTAATATCTGGCATAGCTACTTTAATTAAGAACTTGTATCCAGCAATTAAAATCATAGGCGTCCAAGCGGCCGGAGCTTTAGCAACCTATAACTGCTTTCATGGTGTGGGGAAAACCCGCCTTTTAAAAGTAGGGGGTATTGCGGATGGAATACTGGTTAAGGAGCCAGGAGAATTAACGTTTCCGATTATTAACCGATATGTAGATGATATTGTTTCTGTTACGGATGAGGAAATTGCTCTTGCCATGATTATGATGTTGGAAAGAGAAAAAATGTTTGTAGAAGGCGCTGGTGCAGCTGCTCTAGCAGCCGTGATTTCAGGAAAGTTGAGAATGGCAGGAAAGCATATAGGCATTATCATTAGCGGTGGCAATGCTGATTTAGACAAAATGCCGCTTTTTAAAAGTCTGGCAAATTCGATTCAATCCACCAGTAAAGTAGGATAAGGGGATCCGTTCCTTAGGATGAAGGGATCCCTTTTCCCTTTGGTTGAGGGTCAGACCCCATTTCCCACTTTTTGTAGAGTTGGGAAATGGGACCTGACCCTCCGTCCCGTTCTATGGTAAACTAGTGGGATAAAGTGTGTTGCGATTGGAGGAGTTATGGTTGGTTCAAACGATATTATTCGATGTAGATGGGGTTTTATTGAGTGAGGAGCGTTATTTTGATGCATCTTCTTTAACGGTTTGGGAGCTTTTATATAGTGAAAATTACTTAGGTCTGGCTCCGGAAAAATATAAGACTACTTATTCTGATGATGAAATTACAAGTATAAGAAATGAGGTTTTTGAAGAGGATCATGTTTTGAAATTTTTAAAATCAAGAGGTTTAAATGCCAATTGGGACATGATTTATCTTACCTTCAGTTATCAGCTTATTCATCTGCTCACCCAAATCAAGGACAACGAACACGCACGTATAGAAAATTGGCTAAGAGAAGAAATAGATAGAAATACTCTTTTAGAAATAAAAGATGTTTTACGCCAATATCAGGTGGAAATTGATTTTAATCGTTTTTTAGTGGACTTCAAGGGCTTTCAACAAACAAAACAGGACTTATTGACTGTATTAGATATGCTGGCCAAAGAGAAACTAGAAGTAAATACAACTACTTTTGGACATAAGGGGAAGCTTTGGTCCGTCTGCGAGCATTGTTCCCAGGAATGGTATGTCGGGGATAAAAATATCTTAGCATCTACGGGGAGACCATCTGTTCAAACAGGTAAAGCAGGATTTTTAGCAGATGAAAAAGTACTCGCATCTCCGGAAGAAATTGCGGATTTGTTTCAATTCTTACGGGATTCGGGTATATCAATAGGAATTGGAACCGGGAGGCCGGAGCTGGAAACACTCGAACCATTTGCGGCTTTAGGTTGGCTGGAACAGTTTGACGTGCAGCATATTGTAACAGCGGATGATGTATTAAAGGCTGAGAATGTAACGGGCAACGGAATTTCGTTAGCAAAACCGAATCCATTTACCTATTTAATGGCGTTGAAGGGCAAAAATGCCGAACCTGATGAAGTTTTACAGATACACTTACCGATTGAAAATGGTCATGAAGTATTAATTGTCGGAGACTCGCTTGCCGATCTTTTAGCCGCACAAAAAATGGGTTGCCGATTCGCTGCTGTATTAACAGGGCTTTCAGGGAAAGATGCCCGGAGTGAATTTGAAGAACACAAGGCGGAATTTATCTTAGACTCAGTATTAGATATAAAGAATATACTATAATAAAAACAATCTGGTGCCAGGCACCAGATTGTTTTTTGTTTTATAATGATGTTTCTTGGAGTGAGTTGTACCCTGAAGTGAGTTCGAGAATTTGGGTCTCTTTGATGCCTTGAATGGATTGAAGTTGCAAATCTACTGGGTCGTCTATTTTTTTGTCTAAAGTAAGAATCATGATCGCTTCTCCCCCAACGGTGGATCTCCCCACTTGCATGGTACCGATATTTACGTTATGGTCGCCAAGAATCGATCCGACACGGCCGATCATTCCAGGTATATCATAGTGTTTGATGTAGAGAAGATGCTTTTCAGGTTTAAGATCAATTCTATAATCATTGATATTCACTATTCTGGCCCCTAGGCCAATTAATACCGTTGCGGCGACACTTACCTTTTCACCATTTTTGTATAAAGTTAGCTCCATATAATTAGAAAATCCTTTATTGGAAGCCTCTTTTTGAATTTGATACGGAACTCCTTGTTCTCTTAATAAATGAAATGCATTGATAAGATTGACAGAATCACTTAAATGATGAGATAAAACACCCTTAATTATAGAGCGTGTCAACAGGCTCGTATCCTCGTCTAACAGCTCTCCTGAATAAGATATTTGAATTTTCTCCGGTGCCGTTTTTAATAATTGAATAGCGATTCCTGCCATTTGCTCGCCGATTTGCAAGTAGGGCTGCATTCTTGCCTGTGATTCACCTGTAATTTGCGGCATATTTACAGCAGAACGGATCGTTTGATTTTCACATATATTGATAATTTCAGCACTTACCTCCAAAGCAACTTTTTCCTGAGCTTCTTCAGTTGAAGCTCCTAAATGAGGGGTTACAATCACATTAGGATGATGTAATAATGTAAAATTCGCTGGTGGTTCTTGTTCAAATACATCTAGCGCTGCTCCAGCAATTTTGCCCGATTGTAAGCCTGCCAACAGGGCATTCTCATCTATGATACCGCCGCGGGCACAATTAATGATGCGGGCTCCTTTTTTCATTTTTTGAATATAAGATTTATTTATCAGACCTTTTGTTTCTTTTATGAGAGGGGTATGGATGGTAATAAAATCAGCATGTTCGGCGATTTCGTCTAAACTTGCCTTTGTAATTCCGAGTTTATTTGCCCGATCCTCTTTAAGGTAAGGATCATATCCTAGAATATTCATTTGGAAACTTTTCGCCCTTTTTGCTACCTCTGTTCCGATTTTACCCATACCGATAATGCCGAGCGTCTTTCCATACAACTCAATTCCTTGATACTTTTTCCTTTCCCAATTTCCATGGATGGTTGATTGATGTGCATGTGGAATCTTTCTGGCCAAAGCTAGCAGCATCGCCAAGGTATGCTCTGTTGCGGCGACAGTATTTCCACCTGGAGCATTGATGACGATAATCCCTTTTTTCGTGGCAGCTTCCACGTCGATATTATCAACACCTACACCTGCCCTAGCAATAATTCTTAAACGAGGAGCATGGTCCATTAATTCTTTCGTGACATTTGTTTGGCTACGAACGACAAGTGCATCATAGCTACCGATGATAGAAAATAGCTTATCAAATGGCAGTTGATCGTAACGATCCACCTCATAATTAGGATGTTCGTATAGCGGCATCAGACCGCTTTCACTAATGCTATCTGTTACTAATACCTTATACATTTTTACCCCAAACCTCCTCCGCTTTAGCTATTGCCTTGCCATAAATATTCCTGTCCAACACGTTTGATTGAATCATTTCTATGCCTGTTAACACTTTTAACACATCATATGGTGTGCAATATCCCATATGACCGATTCGTAAAATTTTTCCTTTCAAATGCTTTTGTCCACCTGCAATGATGATTCCAAACTTTTCTTGTAAGCCTTGTTTGATAGTCCCAATCAATTCTTCCTTCGGTTGAATAGATGTCACAGTAGGGGAGGCAATGTCGTCTTCAACAAACAGCGGTATTTCTATTTCCTCAAGACCCCTTCGCAGCATTTCTTTCAATAACTGATGCCGTGCAATCACATTTTCCCATCCTTCTTCTTCTATCAAACTACAAACCTCACGTGCACCAGCAATTAAGGATACAGCTGGTGTAAATGGGGTGGATGTTTCCTCATAATAGGATGTTAAGTAACGATTTACATCGAAATAAAAACGTTTTGTTTTGCAGTTATTTATCACCTCTCTAGCATTCTCATTTAAAGCGATAAAAGCTAATCCAGGTGGGAGCATAAGAGCTTTTTGAGAACCGGAAACAAGTATATCAATCTTCCATTCTTCCATTGCTACTGGAACTGCACCAATACAACTGACCCCATCCACGATAAAGAGGGCATCAGTATGCTGTTTAGTTATTCTGCCTAATTCTTTAATCGGATTTAATACACCGGTCGAGGTTTCGCAATATGTAGCAAAAATGGCTTTAACTCGAACATCTAATGACTTTAAAAATTCCTCTAGTTGACCGGGTTCGCAGGCCTTGCCCCATTCAATATTTAAGCGGTGGACATTGGCGCCAAATGCTTGGCATATGTTGGCGAAACGGTCCCCGAAAGCACCGGTAACAACCACCACGACATGATTGCCATCTTCTACAACATTACAAGCAGCTGTCTCCAAAGCGGAGGTACCTGTACCCGCTACTAATAAAACAGGATTCCTTGCTCCAAAGATAGGTTGCAGCCTGGTGGAAACATCCTCAAGTAAATGCGAAAATGCTTTACTACGATGAGCAATCATTGGCTCATTCATTGCGAGCTTTACTCTGTCGGGTATTGGCGTAGGTCCAGGTGTGAACAAAAATTGCTGATTAAAAAGCATCTAGAATCATCCTTTCAATGAAAAATAAAAACGCCCCATATAATAGGACATTGCTGCCTACTATAAGGGGCGTGGAAAACGCGGTACCACCCTTGTTTGTTACCAACTCTCTCAGTAACCTCATTAAATAACGGCATCATTACCGTTCTGGCCTACTGCTATTTCAGCCAGGCAGTTCCGAAGTGCTCGGCATTTTAAAGAAATAGCATCGGTTCACAGCGCCCACCGACTCTCTTTAGTCCATTTCTTTATACCATCTTCATCATTACCTTTTTCGCATATTAGACTGTTTAGAATATTCTATCCAAATACTTTAGTTTTGTAAAGAGGTAAAACACGAAAATAGTAATTGTTTTTGTTAAAAATAAAAACGATAATTTCTACCACATGAAACAGTCATCAGTGTATTGACAATATTGATGGCGTACTTTATTATATCGTTAACCGATATATCGCATTGCGTAGTATCAATCGCTGATACAATGGAGGCTTCATGATGTTAAATGAAAAGTTAATTAAGAAATACCTTCCTTTAACTCAAACTACCTACTATATTTTAATTTCCCTTACCTCACCGCTGCATGGCTATGGAATAATGCAGAAGGTGGAAGAGCTTAGTGCTGGAGAGGTGAGTCTAGGTCCTGGAACTCTATATGGAGCGCTAGGTAAGCTCGAAAAGGATGGATTAATCAAGAAAATATCTGAGGAAGAGAATGAGAGAAGAAAAAGTTATATTTTAACTGAAATAGGGATGGAGATTAGCAGACGTGAATTTGAACGTTTAAAGACACTGGTAACTCGAACGGAACATATTTTTGCGAGTGAGGGATACATGAATGAAGAAAAGGGTATTTAAACTATTTTGGGCGTGGCAGGATGATCAAGAAAATAAATGGTTAGAAAAGATGGCGGAGGAAGGGTGGAAACTATCAAAGTATAATTTACTAGTATACACTTTTGAAAAAATGGATCCTAAAAAATACATTTATAAAACAGATTTCAAATCCAATCAAAATCATGATTTGCAAGAATACTTGGCATTATTTGAGGATGCTGGCTGGGAACATGTAACACAATATGCAGGTTGGCATTATTTTAGGACAGAACCGGGAAAAGCGAAGACTCCAGACATCTATACGGATGTAAATTCTAAAGTTGAAATGTTTAGGAGATTACTTTGGTTTTTATTAATGCCCTTAATGGCGATAATCATTATAGCGTGTACGATTGTATTTAATGACAGCTACTCCCATATAAAATTGATGGTGGTCTTAAAAATAACATATGTACTATTAATCTGTTTACTAGGTTTTAGCGTTTTAAACATTTTATATAAAATGAAAAAGTTAAAAGAGTAAAGAAAAGGGAGGTCTTTTGTGACCTTCCTTTTAAATTGCATCTGCTGTTTTACGATGTCGTGCAAACATATAGGCTCCGATGAAAATACATGGCAGAGCGACAATTGCCATTCCTCCGAAGGCAAAACCAGGTGATTGGTTATAAAGGAAACCTCCTAAATAGGTGAAAATACCAACAATAAAGCCCATGCCAAGCGAGGTATATACCGCTTGTGCAGCTGGAATGTCCCGTTGTTTTAACTCTTCATTTACTAACCGGATAAAGGCATAGTGGGTTAATCCAAATGTAAGAGAATGAAAGAGCTGCATAACAATAAATACAATTGCATGCGGAAAGGCAAATATGACAAGCCAGCGTATCATGCATGCTAAACTTGCAATAATAAACATGGAAGGTGTAGATGTTTTCTGAAATAATCGATCTGCAACGGAAAAGAATAATATTTCCGCTAAAACAGCTATATTTAAAATAAATCCAATATAAAATTTGCTAACATGAAGATCTTGTAAATAGAGATATCCGTAATTATTATAGGAAGCATGAGTCCCCTGCAATAAAATAGCGATAAATAAGCCTAATACAAATCTTTTTGACTTTAGCAGCCCAAGATAAGAGGAAAGGGTCTTGCCTCCTATTTTATTGCGAATAGACGGAGGAGATTTCATATTCGTTGTTGCTATCATCCCCAGCATCCCCAAAGCCATAATATAAAAGATGGCGTGTTCACTGAAAATTGATGTGATAACTCCTACCACAATCAAGGCAACCGTATAGCCAATCGAACCCCAGCGACGGCTTTTACCATAATGGATTCCATCAGCTTTTACCATCATCGTTCCCGTACTTTCCATTAACGGCAGGATAAGCGGATATAGAATTGTAAAAATGACCATTACGGCAATAAGAATGTTCGGAGAAGAAAAAGGCAAAAATAAGAATAATAAAATTGCAGAAATAAATGGGAATACTCTTAATAAAAATGCGATGGATTGATGACGGCAAAATGTAGGGAACACAACCAAGGTTGAAATCGCGCGTGAAATAAAGCCCGCACCAATCACAGCACTTGCTGCTGGAATTGTCAGCCCCTTGCTATCGACAAGCCAGCCGGTCCAATATGGCATAAATACTCCCCAAGTAAAGAAAAAGGCAAAATAATTAAACGACAACCATGTTTGATTCTTCATCTGGTCCCACCCTTCAGCGTTATTCGTGTCGAGCGTATAGACACTAACATAATATCACAGATGTTTTTTTGAAAATACAAATAGTTTTATTTTCTTTTTATACTCTAAATTTCCCCCGTATATTTTCCTTTTCATGGATAAAAATAAAAAGATAGCAATTAGGTATGAAGAAAAGAGTCTTTAGCAAAGGTGATTGATTACATGGTAAAAACAACTTTTGAATTTCTTAAATTACAGCTGAGCGGTAGTGCCGATGCAAAGATTCATCCGTTAAAGAAAAGCAATGAGCAAATCTTCTTAATGTATATGAAAAGCCTATGTGACGGAGATAAAATTCAGCAACTAGTGGTGAAACCATTTTTTGAAATGCATTCTACAGAGGAATATTCCTATTATTTGCAGTCGCTGGCAGACTTTAAAGATTTTAAAGGTAATGATGCGGCATTACAAGATATTTTCCACGGTGCTGTTGCGGTCATCCTTCCAAATCAAGTAATCATGTTGGACTTAAAAACACAAACGAATAAAGAAGTACTGGATGCAAGTGTTGAAACAACCATTCATGGACCACAGAAAGCGTTAAGTGAGAATCTTGAGGTGAATATAAATTTAATTCGACAACGATACCATTCCAGCAGTTTAATGCTGGAATTAATGGGGGAAATCGGGTATAAAAGCAAAGTACAAATTGCCCTTATTTATGATGAATCATTAATAAAAAAAGAAGTCTTGGAGGAAATACGAAAAAAAATCAAGAATTTAGACAGGTCCGTCATTCAAACGGCTGGCCAGCTGATGCGAAATTTTACAAAAAGAAAAACCCTTTTTCCAACCTATCTTGTTACTGAACGTCCAGACCGTATTGCCTATAATCTAGCGCTTGGGAAGTTTGTAATTGTTCTACAAGGAACGCCATTTGTTTTAATTGGGCCGGCGGTTTTCTATGATTTTTTGAGTTCGATGGAAGATTTATACATGCCGTATTGGATTACCAAGTTTCTTGTAACCATTCGTTATATTGGTCTATTTATTAGCACCCTGCTACCAGCTGTGTATGTAGGGGTGACTTCTTATAATCCAGAATTATTCCGAATACAGCTGGCACTAACCATTGCCGGAAGTCGTGCTACTGTTCCTTTTCCATCCTACTTAGAAGTACTATTTATGTTGTTAATGATGGAACTATTAGTGGAGGCAAGTATTAGACTGCCAAAGGCTATTGGACCTACTGCTACAACAGTAGGGGGTCTTATATTAGGAACAGCGGCGACAGAGGCCGGATTAGTTTCCAGCATTATGATTATCATTGTTTCTGCTGTAGCAATTTCGAACTTTGTGATCCCGATTAATGAGATGGGCTTTGCAATGAGGAATGTAAAATATGTGCTGCTCTTTTTTGCATCCATTAGCGGCCTGATTGGAGTAATCGTAGGCTTAATTGGTCTACTTTTCTACCTAGTCAATATAAACAGTCTAGGAGAGCCTTATTTAAAGGCATTCTACAGTGAAAGAACGCGGGGAAAGCAAGTTTAAAAAGGAAGTCATAGGATGAATCGATATTTTTATTATTTAATCATTGTCAATATGATTACGAATGTTTTAACCTTTATTCCAAGAATTATGATGAACGAGCGACTAACAGGAGGATTGCTTGCCATCCCAATTGGAAGCATCATCGGTACTGGTTTGATGTATATATTTATGAAACAATTTTCCCACTTTCCTAAAATGGGATTGCCGGAAATATTGGAGAAGTATCTCTCAAAATGGGTTAAAAACATTTATATCTTTTTTAATGGTTATATGTGGTTTCATGCAGGTCTATTTACTTTGCTTTCTTTTATCACAATCACAAAAGTTTTCATCAGCCCTGATATGCCAAATATCCTGATTTCAGGAATGTTTTTGTTATTAATATGTTTTTCTATATTAATGCCGACGAAAAAAGTATTATATGCAACAGAGCTGTTAATTCTATTAAATTTGCCATTTATATTGCTTATTCTAATAAAAGCAATTTTTAATGATTATTTTAGCTGGGACACTGTTCGCATTTTTTTTACGCATTTTCGAGAAATTCCTTCGTGGTCCGCGATTTCCGCAGCTACTTTTATTTACTTCGGTTTCGCTAATTTAATTATATTTAATCGTGAAATGCAAAAGTTGAATTTGAAGTGGCTTTGGTTGATCATGTTGTTTGGAATTCAAGTACTTCTTGTTACGATGGTTGGCCCTATTGGATTTCACGGAGCGGTAAAAGGAGTGGAAGGTTATGTGTTTCCATGGATTTCTACAGCGGATTCGATGCGAATGGAGCTGGGATTTGTAGAAAGAGTTTTGTTTATATTTTTATTGCTGCATACAAATATTTCAATTGTTAGCATTACGATTCATTGGCATGTAAGTATGGAATTGTTTAAAAGTATTTTTCCAAAAGTCAGATTGAAGGGCAAGAATGTTTTAGGCTATATTATTGCAGCAGCGTTTGCTTTAATTACCTTTTTATTTGCTGGATTTACAACGGAAGATAATCTTTTTTCAATTATGAAGTCATGGATAAATGGTTTGATCCCTGCCGCTATTTTCATGAATTTTATCTTACTATTAGCTATTCGGAGGAAGAAAAAAAATGAATAGAAAATGGTGCTTAATCCCAATTATATTGGCGGTCGTTTTAATAAGCGGTTGTGGATTTAAGGATATTGATAAAAGATTTTTTGCGGTTTCCATTGGAGTGGATAAGGGGGAGAAGGAAAAATATAAAGTTTCTTTGGAACTTGCCGTACCTAGCGGTGATCCGAAACAACCAGGGGATAGTATTATCCTCTCAGAAGAGGCTGATTCCATCGCAGCAGCTATTGGCATTATAAAATCAAAGGCAGATAAAGAACTTGATCTTGGTCATATGAAAGTCATCATCCTTGGAAAGGACATAGCGAAGGAAAATCTATTTACCACGGTCGATTGGTTTACAAGAAGAAGAGATATCCAAGAAATTGCTTGGGTGAGCATATCGGATTCAATGGCAAGCGATATTTTGAATTTTCACCCCAAATCTGAATATATCCCAAGTAATAGTTTATTGTTTCTTTTTGGAAATGAAGGTACGGAAACACCTTATGTTATATCCGAATATCTTTTTAGCTTTTGGCGGGATTTAGTAGAGCCGGGAATTGATCCTGTTTTACCAATTATCAAGTTAAACAAAAATGAGAATACATTGGAGGTTCAAAGAAGTGGGGTGATTCGTGATAAACAATTAGCCGTTGTCTTGGATAGGAACGATACAATGCTTCTCAATTTATTCATTAAGCAAAAGGTGAAATCGGAAATTAATGTAAAAGCTAAGAACTACGATTTTACCATTGCTTCTAGTAATGCGAAGGTAAAATATAAAATAAATACAAAAGGTTCGACCCCTATTATCGATATTTTTGTCAACCTGAAAGGAAATTTGGAGGAAAAACATCGGGAACAGCAAAGAGTGAATTTAAATTCGTATGAAAAGATAACAAATAAAGAATATAAAAAGAAATTCGAAAAACTATTAACTAAGTTACAAAAGGCAAAAGCGGATCCGATTGGATTTGGGCAGCGTTATGAGGCAACTCATCTTGGGGATGAGAAAGTGAAAATAGAAGAGTGGAAAAGACTATATCCGCAAGCAAAATTCAAATTACATGTTACGACGAAAATTGATGGAACAGGCATTATCAAATAGTGAACTAATCCACCTCGTTTATATATATTTTCTTGCTTCTCTTAAACTTAACTTTGGCAATGAATGGGACTGGATAAAGGACCTAACGGATTCCGAATTTGTCTTGGAATATTCTCTTAGTGCCCAGCCTATCGCTTTTTGTACGAAAAATTCTTTGCTATCTGCATTCAATAAACAGTAATGATAAAGAAGATCTGCATCCGTATTTGATTTATATTTCAACTGAAAAAGAATAGCGGATCTTCTTAACCATCTATTTTCATCAGTTGCCCATTTATCAATATTTTTAGAAATAACAGCAGGAAATTTGCCTGCGATTTCCCCAATGATGTGAGGAGCAATTATATCAGCAGTATCCCACCAAGAATTAGTAGTAATGAGCTTTTCAAAAAATGGTAGATCCTCGTCAGTGAACCCTTTTTTGAATTGTTGACAATAGGCAAGAGCAGCATAATGATATTCTCTCTCTTTTAAACTCCATAGGCCATTTACAAACTCATGCGAAAATGGTTTCTTAATGATTTCCGTTTCTTGAAAGAACTCCTTTAGTATTTGATTGCGTTCCGGAGTTTTGATGCCGAGGAACGGAAAATGATTTTTCATATAGTTTTCCATTGGAATGGCTTTTTCTAGGTCAGCTTGTTTCTGGAACATATCTACTAAGAGTATTATTTCTTGCATGGTTTTAAACTCCTTAAAGTATATTTACCTTCATCTTACAGAAATATTTTTTGTAAGACAAAATATTTCTATGATTTTGTTACCTTCCAAATGACACCGGTATTGGGGTAATAGCGGCCGATTGGACTATTTAAGCCGAAATCTGCAATATACATTTCATTATTTTTGCCAAAAATAACATCAATCGGTCTTTCTAATCCGCCGCCTTGTGTAACGGATGCAGCAACCCTGGATTTATTAATTGCAAAAGGTGTTATATTTCCGTTTCGCGTATTAATGCGGGAAACACGGTGGCCGACATATGGTGCAGGTTTTCCTCCTGTCGTTACAGGTGCCTCACTCCCAAATTCAGCAATGTATGCCTCGTTTAAAGGTCCGAAGTCTGGATTCTTATTGAAATCAAATCCCATTATTGCAGAATGTGGTTCGAAAAGGGCAACAGGTTTCGGTGGCTTCATCGGATGCTGGGCTAAAAGAAAAGTTGGCTGTCTTTTGCCTGCCGGTTTAAAGCGGGGATCGGTAACAGGCACTCCCCCAGTATAATCCGGCCATCCATACCAAGCACCAAATTTAATTTCATGAAATTCATCTAGAGAGCCTTCAACTGGCCGGCTTCCGCGAACATCCATTCCATGATTTCCGCAGTACAGACGGTTCATTAAATCAAATTTTAAACGAAACGGGTTTCTTAACCCCCAGGCAAGCAGTTCTAAATTGGAACCGTCGGGATTTGCCCTTAATATACTGCCGCTTGCTTTGATTACCCCTTTTACATTTTCACGCGGAAAAGTAGGAACACCATAAGGCGAATAGGCACCTGTATGGGCAATATCAGTTGGCGAATTGGTTAGCAGGTTCTTGCTTTGAAAATTATGTCCGACTAAGCTTATATAAGCTCCGGGATAGTCATGAAAGAATGGATAATCTTTTATCCAACGATTATCTTCACCAACAACACCAGAATTCGTAGCAGTTCCCTGTCCAAAGTACATTTTTCCGTCCGGCCCAAATATGACACGGTTATTATGATGGTCACCGAAACTTGGCAAACCTGTGAGAATATCTTTTTTTGATCCATCAGACTGAATGATAGTAATCATGCTGCGATGTGCTACATAAATATTTCCTTTGAAATAAGTGATTCCAGTAAGCGGCGGACGAAATCCCTCGGCAATTACTTGCGGACCGGAATCGGTCAGCTTCAGAACTTTTCCACTGCCGGATACAATTCCAGCATCGCCAATCAGTATTTCCCACTGATCAGTAAATTCCATATTGATAGGAGTTGTTAATCCTTCTTGGAATACCTCTATTTTATATCCGGGCGGTACCTGAATATCATTTGGATTGGTTATTCGTTTAATGGATTCAGGACGTTCCATGATGATCACCCCCATTTTAATTCAAATTGTCTCTTATAACATTATTCAAAATAGGGATGACCAATACTATTAGATTTTGGTTGGATTAAAGGGGGGATAGAGGGGATCAAAAGGACACTGCGTGGCAAAATGTGAGTACTCTTGTCCTTTAGAAGGGATCAAAAAGACAAAGCAAGGCAAAATCAGAGCTGCCTTGTCCTTTAAAGGGGTTCAAAAGGACAAAACAAGGAGAAAAACGAGCAGCTTTGTCCTTTAGAAAGGATCAAAAGGACAAAACAAGGAGAAAAACGAGCAGCTTTGTCCTTTAGAAAGGATCAAAAGGACAAATTAAGGAGAAAAACGAGCTCCCTTGTCCTTTAGAAGGGTTCAAAAGGCAAAATGAGGCAAAATCCGGTCTCCCTTGTCATTTAAAAAGGTTCAAAAGGACAATTGATGGAAAAGCACAGGCACATTTGTCCTTTAAAAGGGATCAAAAGGACAAAGCGAGGCAAAATGGGGTCACTCTTGTCTTTTAAAAGAGTTCAAAAAGACAAATGAAAGAAAAAGACGAGCACTTTTGTCTTTAAAAAAAATTAAAAGGACAATTAATGGAAAAGCACAAGCGCATTTGTCCTTTAAAAGGGATCAAAAGGACAAAGCGAGGCAAAATCGAAGCTCCCTTGTCCTTTAAAGGGGTTCAAAAGGACAAATGAAGGAAAAAGACGAGCACTTTTGACCTTTAAAAGGGATTAAAAGGACAATTGAAGGACAAAAACGAGCACTTTTGTCTTTTAAAAGAGATCAAAAGGACAATTGATGTAAAAGCACAGGCGCATTTGTCCTTTAGAAGGGATCAAAAGGACAAATCAAGGGGAAAAACGAGCAGCTTTGTCCTTTAAAAGGGCTCTAAAAGACAAAGCAAGGCAAAATCGAAACTCCCTTGTCCTTTAAAGGGGTCCAAAAGGACAATTGAAAGAAAAAGACGAGCAGTTTTGTCCTTTAAAAGGGATTAAAAGGACAATTGAAGGAAAAAACGAGCACTTTTGTCTTTTAAAAGAGATCAAGAGGACAATTGATAGAAAAGCACAGGTGCATTTGTTCTTTATGAAGTGATTAAAAGGACAAATCAAGTAGAAAAACGACTCCTTTGTCCTTTTAGTTGTTTACTGGTACATCTATTAATGTAATATTGCTAGAAGAATGTAAACAATTTATAAGCATTTCTGCAAATTGGTCCAGGGTTTTGGGGCGAACGCCGATAATTCCAAAGCTATTTGCGAAATCGACAAAATCTGGATTGTGAAAGCCGACCCCATAACTTTTTCCGAATCTTTTCCTCATTGTATCCTCTTCTATTTTTAAAACAGAATCGTTTAAAACAATAATAACGAACGAGAGCCCTAGCCGCTTAGCTGTTTCTAACTCTGCTGCATTTGTTAAAAATCCTCCGTCTCCCGTTAAGCAAATTACTGGTTCATTGGGACAAGCTAATTTTGCTCCAATTGCTCCGGGAAGGGAGATGCCGATCGCAGCTAAGCCATTGGAAATAACCAATCTATTAGGTTTCTTCGGTTGAAAGGTGCGTGCTACCGAAACTTTATGGGAACCAACGTCTGAAAGGACAATGGTTTCATCATCAGCGATCATTTCTATCACATGCAAAATATTTTCGATAGTTAGTGGAAGTGAAGCAATACTATCGTGATTCCAAGAAATATTATAAGCTTGCTCTATGCGATTTTTCAGATTGCCGGCGGGTACCCAAGCTTTAGATGGGAGATCAAAGGATTGAAAACATGCCAAAGTTTCCTTTAAATTTCCTACCAATTCAATTTGGACAGGATAAAATTCATCTATTTCTGCAGGATGAGAATCAATATGTAGTATGGTGGTCTTCTTTCTGTTCCACTCTTTTGGAAGTCGTTCATTATGATCCAAGCCAATGACGATAAGTAAATCTGCCTCGTGCAATCCTGGCATTACTTCATCCTTTTCCATAAAGCCGAATGTAAAATAATTTTGTTTATGCTCTTTATGCAAAATCCCCTTTGCTGCAAAACTATGGGTTACTGGGGCTTGCAAGGTTTCGGCAAATGTTAAAAATTCGTCTGCAGCTCCGCTTCTAATGACACCATTTCCGACAAGTATAAAAGGTCTGTTGGATTGCTGGATAATTTTTTGGGCGGCAAGAATCGTATCGTAGCTTGGTATGGTAACAGGCTCGGGTGTGACAGGAAGCACAATCGGCGGGATGCTTTGAATAGCAAGATTTTCCGGTAATTCAATTGCAACGGCACCCTGTTTTTCTAGTTTTGCGATCCGGAAAGCTTTGCGAATAATTTCAGGAATAGCAGAAGCTTCTTTGACCTGTATGGCCCATTTTGTTACCGGTTCCATTATTTGGATGACATCAAGGTATTGATGGGAATGCTTATGTTGTCTCTCTAAAGCTGCTTGCCCTGTGATAGTCACCATCGGAGAATGGTCCAGTGTGGCACTTGCAATACCTGTTAGTAAATTTGTCGCTCCGGGTCCGAGTGTGGCAAGGCATACACCTACTTTACCAGAGAGTCTTCCGTAAACATCTGCCATAAATGCAGCACCTTGTTCATGATGAACGGTTATATACTGAATTTGTTCAGAATGAGATAATGAATTTGCTAAATCTAATATTTCATTGCCTACAATTCCGAATATATACTCTACCCCTTCATTCTCTAAACAGTGTACAAATACATCGGTTGCTTTCATGTGTGTCCCCCTAAATAGTTTGAGTCCCACATAGTTTTTGATTTATGCGGAAAAATATTAGGGGATACATACAGAAAAGGCCCACAAAAATTAATTTGTGGACCTACCAATTATTTGTTTAGTCTTCCCCTATAATTTTAACTTCTCTTTCTAGTTCTACATTAAACTTTTCTTTTACTGTTTTTTGCACATGGTGAATTAAAGCAATATATTCTGAGGCAGTGGCATTGTTCTTATTTACAATGAAGCCTGCATGTTTGGTAGAAACTTCAGCCCCGCCAATGCTATGTCCTTGCAATCCGCTATCTTGGATCAGTTTTCCTGCAAAATAACCTGGAGGTCTTTTGAAGACACTTCCGCAAGATGGATATTCAAGTGGTTGCTTAGATTCTCTTCTAAAGGTTAAATCATCCATTACCGCTTTAATTTCATCGTAATTGCCCGGCTTAAGTGCAAACGTTGCCTCCATCACAATATCGCCATTGGCTGCAATATTACTCGTTCGATAAGCTAGATCTAAGTCTGCAGCTGATCTTTTCTGAATATCCCCGTTGCGATCCACTACAATAGCGTGGTCGAGTACATCTTTGATTTCTCCGCCATAGGCACCAGCATTCATGAATAAAGCTCCGCCGACGGTTCCAGGAATGCCGCAAGCAAATTCCAGACCAGTTAATTTTGCTTCTAATGCTTTACGGGATGCATCTATAATGGCCGCACCGCTTTCCGCAATTAAATAATCCCCATCTACTTTTATTCGCTTAAAACGATTTAAAAGAATGACGATACCGCGGATCCCTCCGTCCTTAACGATCAAATTAGAGCCATTCCCTAACAAGGTGAAAGGAATATTTTCTTTAATGGATAGCTTAATAATATTTTGTAATTCTTCATAGGTCGAAGGTGTAACAAGGAAATCTGCTTTTCCTCCAAGCCTAGTATAAGTATGATTTCTTAAGTATTCATCAACGAATATGTTTTCCTTTTCTACAATCGCAAGTAAATTATTATAAACTTGATGAGAATCCATCATCATAATCATTCCTTTTTACATAATTTTCAAATAGCCCATCTATTTAAATGCTAGAAATTTTTAACCCCTTAAACATGCATTATAACAGTTTTTCATGATAATTTTTAGTCCTTCGCAACAAATTTGGGTGCCAGGCACCACAGATGGACAAATAGGGAAAGTGTCCGCCTCCAGTGGACAGTGCCATTTCTTTGATAATAATTTATACTATGTTCGAAATTTTTCTTTTTTCCTCTTGACATTCTATTTCAAACGTAATAGTATAATTATCAATTAATTTAAATAAATTGAAAAATATTTAAGCGTTGAAGAAGAAGAGTAATCCTTATGGACACTGTAGAGAGCTGGTGGTTGGTGCAAACCAGTGTGAAAGTATGGATGAATGGGCTTCTGAGCTTCCAAACCGAAACTTACATTGAAAGCAGTAGGCTTTGGCGAAAGTCTCGTCGTTACAAGAGACGGATATTAAGATTCAAAATGTAATCTTGATATTGTCAAAGTGAGCTGTTTTATTCAGCTAATAAAGGTGGTACCACGGGTCCTCTCGTCCTTTTCGGATGAGGGGACTTTTGTATTTTAAAAAAATAAAATATAGCGAACTCAATGATTAAGAGGAGTATGCTTGAATAAAATCGTTGCAGAGAGCCGGTGATGGTGTGAATCCGGTACGAGGGGTTAAGCAGAATGGACTTATGAGAGGTTTCCTGAAAGACAGTAGGGAAACACGGAATTCCACCGTTAAAAGGATAGGGTATCGGAAATATTTTATCAATGACCTACGCCTAGCTTCAGCGCCTATCGGCTAGTGGATTTCTATGTCTTCTCCCTGTGATTACGTCAACATCGGTTGAAATTTAAGTGCTAATTTCACTTGCTTGTGAACTATCTCGCCGTGTTTCTTTTATCTCAGTCGAAGACTACGAAATCCAAACGCCGCTGAGCAAGGCGTTTACGCATTTGCTCATTTCCCGTACCCGAAAAAGCGGAAGGAATATTTTCTCCTTCAATATGAGGTGGCACCGCGGTATGTATCGTCCTCTATAAACGAAAGGCATCATGAGTCTTTCGTTTATAGAGGACTTTTTATTTATATAGAAAAATTTAGGAGGGAACCAGTTTTGAATCCAAAATATAAAATGACCACACTTAACGGAGATACCTTAACACCGATAGCCATTTACAATCGCTTAAAAGGAAAAAAGAAATTTTTGCTGGAAAGTTCCCTTAAACATGAAGGAAATGGCAGGTATTCTTTTATTGGGATGAACCCTTATCTGGAATATAAAGCTGTTGACGATCAAATAACGATATATTACAAAGAGCACGTCCAGCGAGAACAGGGTATCCCTCTCCAGCTATTAAAAAAATTTCTACCAGAGCTAAGAGCCCACTTGCCTTTTCCCTTCTATGGAGGAGGGGTTGGTTATATCGGATATGATGCGATTCGCCAACACGAAAAAATTGGGGATGTGGTAAACGATTCGCTGAATATGCCAGATATTCATCTTATGTTTTATCAGGATGTCATCGTATTCGATCATCTTTCGCAAACCGTTTCCATTATTTTATTAAACCTAAATCAAACGCGGACGGAAGCGGAGCTTGAACAAACAACAGAAACATTACAGATAGCTTTGTTTACGGGAGACAAAGAGGACCAAAAAACAAATGCAGCTAAAATGGATTTTAAACCGACCAGATCGAAAGAAGATTTCATGAAAATGGTGGAAAGCGCAAAGAAACATATTCAACAAGGAAATATTTTTCAGGTCGTATTATCTCAGGCTTTAGAAGGGGAAGCGACAGATGAGCCATTTCAATTTTATAGAAAGCTTAGAAACGCAAATCCATCCCCCTATATGTTTTACATTGATTTCGAGGATTACATCCTTTTAGGAGCATCTCCTGAAAGCTTAATCAAAACGAAAGGGAAGGAATTAACAACCAATCCAATTGCAGGGACAAGGAAGCGCGGAGAAACTGTAACAGAGGACAAACAACTGGAGCAGGAACTCCTAGCAGATGAAAAAGAACTGGCCGAACATAAAATGCTAGTTGATTTAAGCCGCAATGATGTAGGACGTGTTTGTGAAGCGGGAACCATCACGATTTCTAAGTATATGGAAATTGAACGTTATCAACATGTTATGCATATCGTTTCCGAGGTAAAGGGTCAGCTAAAACAAACTCTATCTAGTGTGGATGCTTTAATATCCTGCCTGCCAGCAGGTACGGTATCGGGTGCACCGAAAATTCGTGCAATGCAAATCATCAATGAACTTGAAAAAAGAAAACGCGGTGTCTATGCAGGTGCCGTAGGCTACATCAATGTAAACGGAGATATTGATTTCGCATTAGCAATCCGCTCGTTAGTAATTAAAGATGGCAAGGCAATATTACAAACCGGTGCCGGAATTGTCTATGACTCCAACCCGGAAAAAGAATACGAAGAAACGATGAACAAGGCAAAGTCATTATTGGAGGTAAGTAGAAATGATCTTGTTAATCGATAACTATGATTCCTTTACGTATAACCTGTACCAATATTTTTTAGAATTAGGCGAAGACGTTCAAGTGGTACGAAATGATCAAATAACTGTTGCAGAAATCAAAGCGCTCAAACCGGAAGCAATTATATTATCCCCAGGGCCAGGAATACCAGAAAATGCCGGAATCTGCATCGAATTGATAAGAGCCTACTATCAAGATATTCCTATATTAGGGATCTGCCTAGGGCATCAAGCTATTGGTGCAGCCTTTGGAGCCGAAATTGTCCAGGCGATGAATATTAAACATGGGAAAACATCGATGATTTTACATTCTGGCCAGGGTCTATTTGCATACATGTCCCAGCCGCTTGAAGTCATGCGTTATCACTCACTTGTGATGAAAGAACAAAGCCTGCCTTCAGAGCTCGAGGTAGTGGCAAAATCCATGGATGATGAAGAAGTAATGGGAATCCAGCATATTCACTATCCGCTATATGGTCTGCAGTTTCATCCTGAATCGATTGGAACAAAATGCGGAAAAGCGATTATTAAAAATTTTTTAGATGTAGTGAGGGGGAATAGAAATGAAATCGTATCTTGAAAAAGTTATGGAGCATCAAAGTCTCTCGTATGAAGAAATGACAATGGCAGCCAACCAATTGTTCTCAACAGAAATATCGGATTCAGAAATGGGAGCTTTCTTGGCTGCATTAAAAATAAAGGGTGAAACTGCAGAGGAAATTGCCGGTTTAGTGGAAGTCATCCGCGAAAAATCACTGCAAATCGATCTGCCATTTCCATCAGTAATGGATAATTGCGGAACCGGCGGAGATGGATCTGGAAGCTTTAATATTAGTACCACATCGGCTTTTGTCATCGCCGGTGCCGGAATCAAAATTGCAAAACATGGGAATCGAAGTGTTTCCAGTAAAACCGGCAGTGCGGATGTTCTCGAACATTTAGGAGTAAGCTTACAATTTGATCCCCAACAAATTGCCGAGATACTCGCCAAAAATGGCATTGCCTTTCTTTTTGCTCCCAAGGTACATCCAAACATAAAACGAATCATGAAGGTACGCAAGGATTTAAAAATCCCAACAATCTTTAATTTAATTGGTCCGCTTACGAATCCAATTTCACTAGACACGCAACTTCTTGGAATTTATCGGAGAGATATGCTGGAAATGATGGCACAGGTTTTACACCAATTAGGCAGAAAACGCGCAGTAGTCTTAAATGGTGCGGGATACATGGATGAGGCATCCTTATCTGGTGAAAACCATCTTGTTTTATTAAATAACGGAAACATCACCAGCTTTACGTTAAGACCAAGTGATGTTGGATTGCCGCAATATGAAAATGAAGCGATACGCGGCGGAAATTCCAAGGAAAATGCGGATATTCTTCTTCAAGTCTTAAATGGAGGGAAAGGGGCATACCGCGATACCGTGGTATTGAATGCGGGCTTAGGTATTTTTGCAAATGGTTTAGCCGCCTCAATCGAGGAAGGCATTTCCATTGCTGAAAAAAGTATCGATTCCGGAGCAGCATTGGAAAAATTAAATAATTTAGTGGAATACAGCAAACATTTTGCAAAAGAGGTGATTTGAGGTGACGTTTTTATCCAACATTCTCATCGAAAAAGAAAAAGAAGTAAAAATACTTAAAGAACAGTATCAGCAGCAAAATTACAGAAACATTAAGCAAGAAAAATCCATGTACCAAACTTTTATGGAATCGTCAACTATGAATATTATTGCTGAAATTAAACGAGCTTCGCCTTCAAAAGGTGAGATAAATGTTGAAGTCAACCCTGTGGAACAGGCTGAACAATACGCAACATATGGTGCAAATGCAATTTCTGTGTTAACAGATACGCCCTTTTTTAAAGGCTCCATCGAGGATTTGAGGGTTGTTCGGAACACGGTTGATCTGCCAATCCTATGCAAGGATTTTATTATAGAAGAAATTCAAATTAATCGAGCAAAAGATTATGGTGCAAATGTAGTGCTTCTCATCGCGGCAGCATTGCCAAAGCAACGTCTAAAAGAGCTATTTGATTATGCATATTCCATAGATTTGGAGGTGCTGCTCGAGGTTCACAATGAAACAGAGCTGATGATTGCTTTAGAAGTAGGGGCCAAAATCCTCGGGATCAACAATCGCGATTTAAAAACGTTTACCGTTGATTTATCTGTGACACAAGAGTTAGCAAAATTAGTGAACAGAAACGATATTCTACTTATCGGCGAAAGCGGGATTCGAAATCGGGAGGATGTAGAAAAGATGATGGAAGCAGGGGTAAGAGGAGTATTAGTGGGAGAGACATTGATGCGCTCGGAGAATCTGAAAGAAACATTGAAAGATTTAAAAATAGAATTCAAATAAGGGGAATGTTTCAGTGGGTGTAAAAATTTGTGGTATTAAAACCATGGAAGCAGCAAAGGCAGCGGTGGAGGCAGGCGCTGATTTTATTGGATTTGTATTTGCTGACAGTAAAAGGAGAATATCACGGGAACAAGCGAAAATTATATCAAAAGCTCTTCCAACCAATATCAAAAAGGTTGGAGTCTTTGTGAATGAAGACGCACCTACCATTCTCCAAATTGCAGATGATATCGGGCTCGATTATATACAGCTTCACGGTAAGGAATCGCCGCGATTTGTGGACAGTTTGCCATATCCAATCATCAAAGCATTTTCTAGTCATAATCTTGCTCAAATAAACGAGTATGCCTGTGATTACTACTTAATTGATAGTCCAAAAGCAGGCAGTGGAGAAGTATTCGATTGGAAAGCACTAGAAATGCTTGATACCGATAAGGATAAGCTTATCCTAGCAGGTGGACTTAATGTCCAGAACGTAGAGGAAGCCATCCTAGCGGTTAAACCAGCAATAGTGGATGTATCAAGTGGAGTGGAAACCAATCATGTAAAAGATCCGATAAAAATAAAAAAATTTGTAGAGCATGCTAGCGTAGCATTTTTACAAATAAAGGAGAGAGAATAATGAGTTCTACTACAACATATCCGAATGAAAAAGGCCGCTACGGAGAGTTTGGCGGGAGATTTGTACCAGAAACATTAATGACGTCAATCCTTGATTTAGAAAAGGCATATAATGAGGCAATGGCGGACCCAGATTTTACGAACGAATTAGCATACTATCTTACTCAATATGTCGGACGGGAAACCCCACTCTACTATGCTGAAAATTTATCAAAAAAATTAGGCGGTCCGAAAATCTTTTTGAAGAGGGAGGATCTAAATCATACAGGCGCCCACAAAATTAATAATGCTATCGGTCAAGCATTGTTAACGAAAAGAATGGGCAAAAAGAAAGTCGTTGCCGAAACAGGAGCAGGGCAGCACGGAGTGGCTACCGCAACAGCATGTGCCTTGCTTGGTTTGGAATGTATTGTGTTTATGGGAGCGGAGGATATTCGCAGACAAAAGCTAAATGTCTTTCGTATGGAATTACTAGGTGCGAAGGTAGAGAGTGTGAATCAAGGGAGCTGCACATTAAAGGATGCAGTGAATGAAGCGTTCCGGTACTGGGTCAGTAATGTACATGATACACATTATATTATTGGATCTGTTGTAGGTCCACATCCATTTCCGCAAATGGTCCGTGATTTTCAAAGTGTGATTGGATCGGAAACGAAAAGACAAGTCATGGAACAGACCGGCAAACTGCCCAATGCAGTAGTAGCATGTGTCGGCGGTGGAAGTAATTCGATGGGAATGTTCTATCCATTTGTAAAGGATTCCGAGGTTCAATTATTTGGTGTGGAAGCAGGCGGAGATGGGATTGCGACAGGAAAGCATGCAGCCGCATTAACAGACGGAGAAAAAGGAATTTTACATGGAACAATGACCTATTTGCTTCAAGATAAAGATGGACAGGTCAAAGAAGCTCATTCTATTTCTGCAGGCCTAGATTATCCGGGGGTCGGACCAGAACATAGCTATTTAAAAGAAATAGGTAGAGTGAAGTATACATCTATTACAGATAAGGAAGCATTAGTGGCATTCGAAACCTTATCCAAAACGGAAGGAATTATTCCGGCACTAGAAAGCTCACATGCTGTTGCATACAGTATTAAACTAGCAAAAGAAATGAAACCAGACGAGACATTAGTCATATGTTTGTCAGGTCGCGGCGATAAAGATGTCGAAACCATTAAGAGTTTTTTAGGGGGCGAGTAAGATGGGAAAAACAAAATTATCAGAGGCGTTTGCACAGGTAAAGAAAAGTGGAGATAAGGCATTTGTTCCATATATTATGGCTGGTGATGGCGGTTTGAGTACATTAGGGGAAAGGATTAAACTGTTAGAGCAATTCGGAGCTACAGCGATTGAACTGGGAATTCCGTTTTCCGATCCGGTCGCTGATGGTCCAACGATTCAAGAAGCAGGTATCCGTGCGTTGAAGGAAAATGTTTCATTATCTTCTATTTTATTAGAACTCCAAAAACTAAAAGAAACATATACAATTCCAATTGTTATCATGACCTATTTAAACCCTGTATTTGCATATGGAATAAAGAGTTTTGCCGCAGATTGTACGCAAGCAGGTGTGAGTGGAATCATTATTCCGGATTTGCCGATAGAAGAAGAAGAGCTTGTATCCGCGGAACTAGAAAAACATGAAATTGCACTGATTAGACTCGTATCCATTACAAGTACGGAAGAGCGAAAAGCAAAGTTAGCAAACAGGTCGGAAGGCTTTCTTTATGCCGTTACGGTCGCTGGAATTACAGGGGCAAGAGAGTCCTATCAAAAAGATATAGGTGAATATTTGGCATCACTAAAGGCTATTTCAAAAGTACCAGTGCTAGCGGGATTTGGCGTGGCTACCCCTGAGCATGTACATCAATTAGGACAGTATTGTGATGGAGTAGTAGTTGGAAGCAGAATTATCGATTTATTTCAAGAGAAAAATATAGAAAAGATTCAAGAGCTAATTCAGTCAGCGAAATCTACTCAGGTTTTAGGGTAATAAATTAAGCATGCCGGCTTGTCCGACATGCTTCGTTTTTTCTATCAAGCATTATCCTTAATAATTGAGTTCGTTTTAACAGGAGGGAAGATTGGCGGAAAACTTTCGCCTTCTGCAATTTTGTAAACAGAGTTTACCTTTTTACCTCCAGTTGCTTCTCCTACATTCGAAAAACCTTTTACGCTTGCAACAGCAAGACCACTTACAGCCAAAGAAAATGCGAGGGTACCACCAACTAATGCTTTTTTCAAATTCATTTCGGATTCCTCCTTAAAAATTAATAATTTTTTCATATGCTGAATTTGCAATAGCAAAAGATGTAGCAGCAGATTTGTACTCATTTCTTTTTTGATAATAGTCTCCGAGAGTTTTTGCTAGAAGTACAACTCTTTGATATCTTTTAATAGATTCAAAATATGGAATGGCCTCATTCAAAATAAATGATTCGAAGCCAGATGGATAATCATTTACCGTATATTGATAGAATTTCAATTCAATCATTTGTTCTTTATATATTTCGCTATATTGTTCTTTGGAATGCAGTAATTCCAATCCTTCATGTAGCCACTTTTCTACTTGTTCTTTAAACCCAATTTTGTGATATTCTTTTATAATGTTTATGATAGTATTTATTTTATCTTCAGTCATGGAAAAATCACTTTGACCAAAGCTTTTTAGATAGTGACCAATAGCTTCCTCGGACTTACCTTGCTCCGCCATTAAATACCCCAAGTTATTTTCTACTTTTATTTTGATATCTTTAAAATCCAACGAATAAGCAAGTTGCCTAGCAAAATTATAATGTTTCTCTGCCTCTTTGTAGTCCTGCATTCTGCGGTATATTACTCCAAGCATTAAATGGCAATCAGTGCATCGCCTCATATGGTAGGATTGCTGAAAGAGTGATAAAGCTTCTTCCATATGAAAAATTGATAGAGTATTTTTTGTTAGGCGGCCGAGTGTAAGACCATACATGTAAAATAGGTCAGCCTTCTCAAGGTTGTAAAGCTCTTTCACCGAAATTAAATAATTCTTAGCATCTTTAAAAAAACGTTCTGCCTCTAGATATTGCCCTTTTATATAGTAATAATTACCACGAAACTTTTGGTAGGAGTATTTTAAAATGTCGGGCATATCATTTTGCAAAGGAATGAAAAAGTTTATGATATCTTGCGCTTCTTCCAGCTCATTATGCAGCAGATGATATCGAATTAGGTAAATATGATAGGTCATCACTGCAAAGATATCATTACTTTCAGATATTTTCTCTGTTATCTTCTTATAACAAGCATCCGAGTTTTCTGTGTCGTTCATTAATAGACAGCGGTTCCATTCCTGAAAAAGCAATTCCAGTTCATTATTTTGATAGGTCATGAATGGGATCTCTAGTTTGTCGCAAAGTTGGCTTAATAATTCTATGGGTGGAGTATGTTCGTTGTTTTCTATAGATGAAAGGTACGGTACAGTAGTGATATCTTTGGCTAAATCCTCCAAGGACAGCTTCTTTTGTAGACGATAATAACGGATTCGAGTTCCAATGCTCATAAGTTTTTAACTCCTAGCTTTACTATATTTACATTATAATCCTAATATGCAGAAAAATGGAATAATTCTTTTGTCCTAATTTAATGAAATTTGAAAATTTTTGGTGTAATTCACCACATTTTGCTTCTGTTTTTATTTTGAACTTGAGACATTTTATATTGTTTTGTTCTATTATGAAAGATTATGTTTTTTTCTTCAAGAAATTTTTAGGGATTTTATGCCATTTTTTTAATTAGTTATTCGGAAAGTTATCATATCTTGCGCTTTGTTGATTCACTTGCCTTTTTTGCTTCTCCCATTAAAAAATACCACGTGTGATAAAGTGCTACTTAATGGATGTGGTTTTATGAACAATAGTCTACCTATACGCTTTATACGCTTTAATTTTCCTGTCTTTGAACGGCTTCCATTTGTAAGGAGTCATATAGCTAAAGACTTTTACCACTTATACTTAACTAACTTGTTCAAAAAGTAATAGAGCTTCCTATCAATCTGTGGTGAAGGTAACTTTGATGTAAAAACAATTTATAGAGAATCTGGGGTGGGTTTATAGCTGCGAAAGATCTTGTAGGATTGGTTTTCTAAATTCTTTTTTCTTTGCTTTGAATAGAAAAATAGTATTTTGTTTTTTTCTTTCGTATATAGTATTAGATGGTTCTTGATTGGAGAATGTGCTTTCTGCGATATCATTATGATCTATCTCATTGGCTTCATTAAGTATGTTTTTGGACGGAGTATTTCTAAGATATGCAACAAAATTAGAAGGTTCCTTGACATAAGGCATACATGCCATGAATATCTTCTGGTGGTGATACTGCATTTGCATATTAGGTTCAACTTCATTAAATGTTATTTTTAAGTTTATAAAGATAGTAAAATTATTAATCATCTCCCTTCTAATTATCAATTTTATCCTATTTTGCAATTTTTATCATCTATGTAAAAAGAAATCATCACATAATGATTTTTGCTGAAATTTTACTTTTTCTCATATAATCAATGCATTATCCATCAATCCATGAAAGAGGGCAGAGGCTCCCACTAAGCCGTTTATAGGAACCACTGCCCGTTAAATTATTTTTTACGTTTGTTTCTCATTTGTACACGCTGATTAGCTGCGTTAGCGCGAGCTTGTGCTTCTAAATCAGCTTGATCCGCTAATTCTCGAGAGAATTCTACATCTTTTCCATCTGATTTCATATTTTTAGGAACCTGTGGAAGTGTCTGTTTGTTTTTATCACGTGTTTTTTGGCTGTTATGCATGCGACCCATGAAGTTAATCCCCTTTCGCATAATGGGAGTACGGAAATATCCGTTCATAGATAGAATGTGCATATCAACCCGTAATAAAACAGGAAGTTATTTACGGTTATCTAAAAATCCTCCTGCACGATCTGCTTTCCGAAATTCACGGGAATAGGTAACTGCCTGCATACTGGAAAGATTGCTTTTTGTTTTAACCTTTTTATCTTTTGGCATTTTTCTCATCCTTTCGGGTATAGTTTCTTTACTATTATTTCCTTAATTTAGGTAAAAATACTGTGAGGGATAATCTAAAATGCTAAAATAGAGTTAAATATTTTTCATTCATTGAATTAAAGAAAGTTGAGATAAAGATGCCAATCATAACAAAAATAACCGTTCAAAAAAACGTATCCGACCGCTATAATATTTATCTTGATGGAACCTATGCTTTTAGTGTAGATGAGGATGTACTGACAAGGTTTCAGTTAAGGAAAGGGAAGGAATTATCTTCATTAGACTTAACGGAAATTCAATACCAGGATGAGATTAGAAAGGGTGTTAACAGTGCCATTCAATACCTTTCTTACCGGATGAGATCGGAAAAGGAAGTGAAGGAGCACTTGAAGAAAAAGGATTTTAATGAAGAAATCATTAAAGAAGTCCTTCATACGTTGTACAAATTGAACTATTTAAATGACTTGGAATTTGCAATAGCCTATGTACGGACGCAAATGAATACGACCAAGAAGGGCCCAGAGGTCATTAAATTAGAATTGAAAAATAAAGGGATAAGTAATGAAATGATTGAAACATCGCTTTTGGAGTTTAAAGAGGACCATGTCTTAAGTTCCGCAATTGCTCTTGTGGAAAAGACAGTGAAACAAAATAAAAAAGTACCGGAAAGATTGTTGCGGCAAAAAGTGGAGCAAGCCTTAATTAGGAAAGGGTACACAATAGAGATTATCCGAGAAGCAATGGAACAGATTACAATAGAAAAGGATGAGAAAGACGAACTCGCGATTTTAGAAAATCACTGGTCCAAAGTCCATAGAAAATATCAGCACTTACAAGGATATGAGTATCAGCAAAAAGTCAAACAAGCTTTATACCGTAAAGGTTTTCCAATAGAGCAGATAGAAAGATTTCTAAACGAAAAGGAAATATAATGTTAAAATGAGTGTATGTTTTAAATTTTAGGTAAAAGAACTCACAAATTCGTTTAACAAAATTAAGGTGGTAAAGTTGATATAATGGAAACAGAAAAAAGATATAGTTCGATGTCAGAGTTTGAATTAAAACAAGAAATTGCTCAATTAACGGAAAAAGCTAGAAAAGCGGAGCAGCTTGGAATTGTGAATGAATATGCTGTATTGGAACGGAAAATAACGATGGCAAAAGCATATTTATTAAATCCAAAGGATTTTCAAGCTGGAGAAGTATATCAAATTGAAGGTGATCCAGGTGCTTATTTTAAAGTAGATTATTTAAAAGGTGTTTTTGCCTGGGGATATCGAATGAGCGGAGGAAAAGAGCAAGAAGCACTGCCTATTTCCCTTTTAAAAGCATTAAAATAAAGAGCCTTATGGCTCTTTATTTTAATTGCGCAACAGTACCTAACTAGTAGGTCCGGATTTTTTTAATCCGAAAGTTAGCTGCAGCGTTGCTTATTTTAAGATTGTTCTAAAATAATGAAGTTAACAAATTAAATGGAATCGGATTTGCGATCTCCAGAAGCATGCATTCGCTCTTGTGGATGAGTATTAATGGTTCCGTCTGCTCGTCTAGAGGCAAATTCGGCCTTTGCTCTTGGTTCACCTTCGAATTTATTATCATGACCATATGGAAAACCTTTTGCTTTATTGCGCATCAAAGTTCCTCCTATATGTGTGAGTCCATTTTGCGTGAAAGAAGTTCTTCACGTATTCATATTATGTCTGACTTTGCCTGAACATATAAGAAAGAAACGGATGAAATAGCTGGAAGCTAATGTGGAGCAATATCCAATTTTTTTCTTAATTTTTCATTATTATATATCCATCCTGTATAGGAACCGGTAATCGATAAATCGGAGTCTAATTGCACTATAGCCACAAAAGGATAATGTCCTTTACTGCGATATCGTAAATCAATAAAGCGTACTTCAAAGGATTGATCGTTTTTCTCCTTAACCTCCCATCGGAAAATAGGGGAGAAGGATAAGAAAGCGGACAGATTTTTATCTTTTTTCGCAGCTTCAATTTCCGGCGTTTGTGGGACAGGGATCTTTTTATACGTATCCAAAATGGTAATTTGACGTTTTTCTGCTTTCCCCACATAGAAGCTGTCTTCGGTCTCTACGACTACTCTCCATTTGTAAAAACGCATAGTCGAAGCAATAATAATCTTCTTTGCATCAGGGATTTTCTCTTTTACCGCTTTTCTAACCGATCTTTGTTCATAGAATCGAAATAAATAATAAAAGAAGATAATAAAATACATGGTTAAAAAGGTATATCCGGGGTGCAACCCAAATCCCCATAATATAAGTCCGACAACATGTATACAGAAAATAAATGGGTCAAATGTGTTAATCATTCCAAACGCCACCCACTTCATAGACAATGGCCGTACTGCTTGGGTTCCATAAGCATTAAAAATATCCACAAAAACATGGAGAAATACGGCAACAAATGACCAAATCCATAGGTGGAGCATGTTAGCTCCAGGGAAAAAAAGATGAACCATTAAAGTAACGAGCAGCGGCCATAATATAACCGCAGGTATAGAATGGGTTACCCCTCGATGATTTCGTATATAAACGGCATTATTTTTAAATTTTAAAGCAGTATCAATATCAGGTATTTGTGAGCCAATGATAGTTGCCAATAGGACACCATGGGAATTAACAGCGTCTCCGGCAACGACGGGGTCTAAGGTGGCTAATCCTCCTAGGGCGAACCCCATAACTAGGTGTGTTCCTGTATCCAATCCTATTTCCTCCTTAAGAAGGCGTAAAAGAGAACTTTCCAGTAGGCTCTTTTCTTAAAATGCAGCGTACAATTCTGTATTTATAAATTGTAAATCCATTTGAAAATTTTAGAAATGCACCCATATAGTGCGAAAGAACATTAAAAACAATGACTTTTCGCTTTTATTAAAACATGATATGGTAGTAACAGTGTAAAAGCAATAGATAAACTGTTAAATCACTATAATTGATAAAAATGACCAGTTTATTTAAAAGAATAAATTTTTCACTTACAAACATTATTTGGCATATTTAATCTTGTCCAGCTACAGCGTCTATCGGCTTACGGATATCTCCGGCCCTCCCCACGTTAAGTCAATATTAGTTAAAACTACACTTCCATTTTAGTTGAAATTTGAAGTGCTAATTTACTTGTTCGGGGAATACCTCGCTGTGTTTCCTTTGTTGAGGACTGCGGAATCCGTACGCAAATAGCCTGTCCTTATTATATTCCCTTTTAGAAAGTGGTTTAACCTAATGAACGAAAATTTAAAAATAATTGAAAATATGAACATAAAAGCATTTCAAAATGATTTAATAAGTTGGTTTGAGAGAGAACAAAGGGATCTTCCTTGGAGAAAGGATCAGGATCCGTATAAAGTCTGGGTATCGGAAATTATGCTGCAGCAAACAAAGGTAGAGACCGTTATTCCGTATTTCTTAAATTTTATCGAGCTATTTCCCTCGATAGATGAGCTTGCGACAGCAGATGAAGAAAAGGTATTAAAAGCATGGGAAGGTTTAGGCTATTATTCCCGTGTCCGAAATCTCCACTCAGCTGTAAAGGAGGTAAAAGAAAAATACGAGAGTAAAGTTCCTGATACTCCAAAAGGTATATCAAGCCTTAAAGGGGTAGGACCATATACAGCCGGAGCGATATTAAGCATTGCTTATGGTAAGCCAGAGCCTGCAGTTGACGGCAATGTCATGCGTGTACTGTCGAGGATACTCTCTATTTGGGAAGATATTGCAAAACCTTCTACTAGAAAAGTATTTGAAGAAGCTGTGCGTTTGTTGATTTCAAAAGAAAATCCTTCTTATTTTAATCAGGCCCTGATGGAACTGGGTGCATTAATTTGTACTCCAACTTCCCCTTCCTGCTTGCTTTGTCCTGTTCGGGAGCATTGTCATGCCTTTGAAGAAGGAACCCAGACGGAGCTGCCAGTGAAAACCAGGAAGAAAAGTGTAAAACATGTCGATCTTGTTGCGGGGCTTATAGTAAATAAAGAAGGAAAAATCCTTATACATAAAAGACCAAATAAGGGCCTTTTAGCAGATTTATGGGAGTTTCCAAATATAGAGAAAAGCCAACTTTTCCATCCAAGACGAGTATTAGAAGATTTCCTTTTAGATGAATACAAAATAGAAACGGAAATACGGACAAGCTCTTTTGCGAAAATTGATCATGTATTTTCTCACTTAACATGGGAAATTGAAGTATTTGCAGGTGAAATGGTAGGAAAAGTACAAGAAACCTCGACCTTAAAATTAGTAACAGCAGAAGAACTAGGAGAGTATGCTTTTCCTGTATCCCACCAGAAAATATGGAAAGAGTATCAACAAATGATATAAAAGTAGCAGGCTGTGAAATGCCTGCTATTTATTGTAGCTTACTAAGATAATCATTTATCTCCTTAGCGGCTTTTTTTCCTTCTTGCATTGCCCAAACGATTAGACTTTGTCCCCGTCTTGCATCGCCTGCAGCATAGATGCCGTCATGATTTGTTTTAAAATCAACATCATTTGCGGAGATTTTGTTTTGCTTTTTCTCAATGGCAGGAAATAGGGAGGATTCAACTCCTTCAAAACCGATAGCAATTAGCACTAAATCCGCATCCCAATAACGGCTTTCAGATTGATCATCTCGAAAAGAAGTGGTTTCTAAGCTCTTCACATTTCCATCTTCATCGCCAATAAATGCTTTTGTTTGGATGAAGTATTGTCTAGGGTCCATACCAAACTTGCTTTGTGCTTCTTCATAAGCATAATCTAACGTAAATACTTGTGGATTCTCCGGCCATGGATTCGCTTCGGAACGAGTCATTGGGAGCTTGCCATGCTTTCCGAACTGTATTACACTTTTACAACCTTGACGAATCGCCGTAGCCACACAGTCTGCACCAGTATCACCACCGCCAATTACAATTACTTTTTTTCCTTTAGCAGATATGCTGGGACTATATTGCTTATTTAGATAATGCTTCGTACTTTCCTTTAGATATTCCATTGCAGGATAAATGCCTTTTAATTGTCTCCCGTCTATAGGAAGTTCACGTGGCTTATCGGCACCGGTACAAATTAGAACAGCATCATATTCCTTTTTTAAATCTTTTAAGGATATATCCACTCCGATGTTCATATTTCCTTTAAATACGATACCTTCCTTGCTCAGCAACTCAATTCTTCGTTCTACATATTTTTTATCAATCTTCATGTTAGGTATCCCGTACATAAGCAGACCGCCAAAACGATCATCTTTTTCATAAACAGTAACACGGTGACCATGCTGATTTAAATCATCAGCTGCAGTTAGCCCGGCAGGACCTGAGCCTATTATCGCTACTCTTTTGGAGGTTCTGTTTACTGGGTGTTTCACTTTTACCCAGCCTTCTTGAAAAGCGCGATCAATGATGGCTTTTTCAATATTTTTGATGGCAACAGGCTGTCCCGGCAAACCGGCAGTACAGGATCCTTCGCATGGAGCAGGGCATGCTCTCGAAGTAAACTCAGGGAAATTATTGGTTTTAGCCAAGCGCTGATAAGCTTCGAACCATTTTCCTTGGTAGGCGAGCTCATTCCATTCCGGTATTAAATTATATAAAGGACACCCACTAGTATTGGATTGAATGATGGACCCGATTTGACAAAAAGGTGTTCCGCAATCCATACAGCGGGAAGCTTGTAATTTAATGGCTTCTTCTGTTAGGGGTTTTTGATACTCTTGCCAATGGTTAATTCTCTCTAATGGATGCTGTTCAGCAGGGTTTTCTCTTTGGATATCGATAAATCCTGTCAAGTGTCCCATAACATTCACTCCCACGCAATTTTTGACAAGAAATCGGCACATGCCGATTTCCCTTGGCTATATAGATTGACTATCTTGTAAAGCAGATGAAAGTGCTTCTATTTCGTACAGGTTTTCCAGAATCTTTCCTTCTTTTTTCATAGTAAAAGCGGAAAGTCTTGCTTCCTCGTACGATAATCCTCGATTTTGCAAATCATCAATCGTCTCGGTCATCGTTTTATATTCTCGAGGAATAATTTTAATAAATTGTTTTTTGAGTTGTTTCCAATGTTTTAGTATCGTTTTAGCCTTTGGACTGCCAGTATAGTAGCAATGTTTTGTAATCATTTGATGCAGTTCGATCCATTCATTTTCGAATGTGACCTGTTCAATAGCGACTAGTTCTTGGTTGATATGAGGAAGGATATCTTCGTTGGCAGTAAACCCATTAAAGATATAAGCAATTCCTCCCGACATTCCTGCAGCAAAGTTTTTGCCGATTGGTCCTAGGATTGCTATTATGCCGCCAGTCATATATTCACAGCCATGGTCTCCAACACCTTCGACAACAGCTTTTACACCACTGTTTCGAACAGCAAATCGCTGACCGGCAACACCGCGAATATATGCTTCACCAGAAGTTGCACCGAACAGAGCAGTATTTCCAATAATAGCATCTGCTTGTGGGATGCTCCAATTGTTAAATGGCTTTACTATCAGCTTGCCTCCGGACAGACCCTTTCCTACATAATCATTTGCATCGCCTTCTAAGGTGATGGACAAACCTTTCGGGATAAAAGCACCAAGGCTTTGTCCGGCAGAGCCTTTTAAGTGTAGTTGAATATGGTCTTCAGGTAGGCCATCCGCACCGTATTGTTTTGAAATAAGATTTCCTAAACTAGTGCCGACAGAACGATCTGTATTGTGAATATCAAAGTGCAAAGAGGCTTTTTCTCTATTCACAATCGCAGTTTCCAGTATTGGAATTAAGACACGTTGATCAAAGCGTTTTTCTAACTCATGATCCTGTACTGGATGATGTGAAATATTATTAGACAGTTTGCATAAGAGATCGCTCAAATCAAGATGCTTTGCTTTCCAATGGGAAGTCACTTCATCTTTTACTTTTAATAAATTTGTGTGACCCACGATTTCATCCAGACTCCGAAATCCGCATTCCGCTAATATTTCTCGGACCTCTTCGGCAATAAAATACATATAGTTCACGATATGATCAGGGCTTCCGGCAAATTTTTCACGCAGTAAAGGATTTTGCGTAGCAATTCCAACCGGACATGTATCCAGGTGACATGCTCTCATCATGATGCATCCAAGAACAACTAGTGGAGCAGTTGCAAATCCATATTCTTGTGCACCAAAGCATGCTGCGACTATGACATCCTTTCCAGTCATTAACTTTCCATCCACCTCTAGGGTCACCTTATCTCTCAACCCATTTAGTACAAGGGTTTGATGTGCTTCTGATAATCCGATTTCCCAAGGGATGCCGGTATGCTTGATGCTCGTTCTTGGAGATGCACCGGTTCCGCCATCATGCCCGCTTATCAGGATAGTGTCTGCTAAACCTTTCGCAACACCAGCTGCAATCGTTCCTACACCTGCTTTTGCCACAAGCTTTACGCTAATTTTTGCATTTGGATTGGCGCTTTTTAAATCGTATATTAATTGGGCAAGGTCTTCGATAGAATATATATCATGATGGGGAGGAGGGGAAATTAATCCGACACCTGGTGTCGATCCTCTTACCTCTGCAATCCATGGATAAACCTTTTGACCAGGCAGCTGCCCGCCTTCACCAGGCTTTGCTCCTTGAGCCATCTTTATTTGAATTTCATCTGCATTGGTTAAGTAATGGCTTGTTACTCCGAATCTACCGGAAGCAACTTGTTTAATGGCGCTTCTACGGGAGTCTCCATTTGCATCTCTTTGGAATCGTTCTGTTTCCTCGCCGCCTTCTCCGCTATTGCTTTTGCCGCCGATACGGTTCATCGCGATGGCTAATGCCTCATGCGCTTCTTTGCTAAGCGAACCATAGGACATCGCACCGGTTTTAAATTTTCGTAAAATGTTTTCTACTGGCTCTACTTCAGCAAGTGGGATAGGGGAGCGATCACTTTCGATTTTTAAAAGACTTCGTATCGTTGTAAATGGTCCGTTTTCATTCATGCTGACGAATTTTTTGTAAACATCTTTATTATTTGATCTAGCTGCTCTTTGCAGTGTATGGATGCTTAATGGGTTAAATTGATGAAATTCCCCATCTTTACGCCACTGTAATTCGCTTCCTGAGTCTAAGGTTTGATCGTATTGCTCTATTTCAGCAACTGCTTTTTGATGGCGCATTAATGTTTCGCGGGCGATTTCGGATATCCCAATTCCGCCAATTTGCGATACGGTTCCAGTAAAATATTGGTCTAGAACTTGCTGTGAAATGCCCAACGCTTCGAAAGCTTGTGCGCCGCGATAACTTTGGATGGCAGAAATACCAACCTTGGACATGATTTTTATTACACCTTGTAATAAGGCGTGTATATAATGTGCCATCGCTTGTTCCATGTCTAAGGTAATATGTTGCTCTGCACATAATTGGTAGATGGTTTCATAAGCAAGATATGGATGTATAGCATCAGCGCCATAACCTAGCAACATAGCCATATGATGAGAGTCGCGTGCCTCACCGGTATCTACAATAATACTTGCCTTTGAACGGTTGCCATTTTTAATTAAATGATGATGGACACTTGATGTTGCAAGCAAGGATGGGATCGCCACCTGTCGATCATCTATTTTTTGATCGGATAAAATAATTAACTCATTTCCAGCTTGAATAGCTTGATCAACCTGTGAAAAAATTCTCTCTAAAGCTGAAGTTAATCCATTTTCTCCACTTCCTGCAGGAAAAAGGATATCTATCTTTACTGCGTTCCATCTGGAATTTGTTAAAGTACTAAACTGTGAAAAAGTTAAGAACGGGTGGTGCAGCATCAGTTTTTGTTTCTCTTTGTTGTATTTTTGAAGTGGATGCGTTTTCTCTCCTAACCAAGAAATGGTGGAAATGACACATTCCTCTCTGATTGCATCAATGGGTGGATTGGTTACTTGAGAAAATCCTTGCTTGAAATAATGGAAAAGCAGCTGCGGCCTTTCTGAAAGAACCGCAAGCGGTGTATCGATACCCATTGCACCGGTTGATTCTTTGCCTTCCAAGGCCATTGGCTTCAACATCTTCATTAATTCTTCATACGTATAGCCAAATGCTTTTTGCTGGAAAAGCAGCTCTTTGTTTGAATATGTTGGTGTAAAAGCAGAACTGTCATCATGCAGAACATGGACCGTCTCTTCTAAGTATTTATGATAGGGTTCTTCCAGACTAATCGTATTTTTTATTTCATCATTTGGAATAATTCTTCCTTGTGCTGTATCCACTAATAATAACTCGCCAGGTTTTAAGTGCTTTCTTTCTAAAATCATGTCATTTTCTACATCTACCACACCGACCTCAGAAGCGAAAATAACCTTATCGTTTCTCGTAATATAATAACGGCCAGGTCGTAATCCATTTCTGTCGAGGATAGCTCCTACCTGTACTCCATCTGTGAAACCTAGAGCCATCGGACCATCCCAAGGTTCCATACATTGACTATGATATTCGTAGAACGCTTTTAAATAGAAAGGTATTTCATCATTTTGCTCCCAAGGCTCCGGTACCATCATCATTATTGCTTTTGGCAGCGAGACCCCTTTAAGCAGCAAGTATTCTAAGACATTATCAAAGATGGCAGAATCACTGCCCGTTGGATTAATAACTTCAAATCCAGATGAATTGCTAGCATTAAACCAGTTCATATTTCCTTTAATCGTATTTATTTCACCGTTATGGGCGATGACACGATTAGGATGAGCTCTGTCCCAGCTTGGAAATGTGTTGGTGCTGTATCTTGAATGGATTAGTGCAAGGGATGATGTAAATCGTTCATCACTTAAATCTGTGAAATATAGGGATAATTCATCCGCAAGCAACATCCCTTTATAAACAATCGTTCGATTTGATAAGCTAGGAATATACATTTCCGATTTATATTTTTGTTCCAACGCTTTTCTTAAGGAATATAATTGTGAGGAAAATTCATCTATATTTTGCTCGACCTGTTGGATGAAAATTTGCTTTATTATTGGCTCCGCTTTTTTTGCTTGTTCACTTATGATTTCGGAGGCAACTGGGACATCTCTGACTCCGAAAACAGATAGGTTGTGTTTGACTGCTTCTGTATAAAAGTCATTAAGTATTTTTTCACTAATTACATTGTCTTGTGGGAGAAAAAGCATCCCAACTGCATATTCCCCTTGCGATGGAAGCGCAAATGGACATACGGAAGAAAAAAATTCATGGGGAATTTGCAACATGATTCCTGTCCCATCACTAGTGGATTTATCTGCACTTTTCCCGGCGCGGTGATCTAAGCGTTTCAACATTTCTAATGAAGTCGAAACTATTTCATGTGATGGGCGACCTTTTATATCTGCATAAAAACCGATACCACAGGCATCATGTTCAAATTCTCTGCGATATAGACCATTAGTTTCTATAGGAGAACGAAACGTTTTCATAAGCTAACATTCCTTCCATTTGAAGAATACCGAAGTGTTTGATAATTAAAAATTTTACTTTAAAACGATTCATCTATACAATATATAGTTAAGAACAAAATTATCTCAAAATGAGAATGGTTGTGATAAACGTGGAATTAAGACAGTTAATTTACTTTAACGAGGTCGCAAAAAATGAACATGTTACTAAAGCGGCGGATGAATTGCATGTTGCTCAATCAGCCATCAGCAGACAAATCAGTTTATTGGAAGCAGAACTGGGAGTAACATTGTTTTTAAGAGAAGGAAGAAATGTCCGCTTAACCTCTATAGGAAAAGTTTTTTTGGAGCACGTAGAAAAAATTTTAATGGAAGTGGAAAAGACAAAAGAAAAAATCGATGAATATTTAAATCCTGAGAAAGGGGTCATTCGCTTAGGATTTTCCACAGGATTATCCGTTCATACCTTTACTATGGTATTCACCCAGTTCCGAGAGTTGCATCCAAAATTACATTTTCAATTGTTACAAGGAACAACTCCCTATTTAATCGAATTAATGGAAAAGGGCGAGATTGATATTGCTTTTGTAGCACCTGTGCCAACGGACCATTCCAGTGTTGGTGGAGACATATTTTTTACGGAAAAAATGTTATTACTGCTACCCGAGAGTCATGAACTGGCAAAACAAAAAACAATAAGACTTAATCAACTTGAACAAGAAAGGTTTGTCACTTTTCGGAGTGGGCTGCCAATCCGTGAGATGATTTTTAAAGCCTGTCAAAAGGCTGGGTTTGTTCCGGAAATCGCATTTGAAGGCGAAGATATGGATACGATAAAAGGTCTTGTGGCTGCTGGCATAGGGATTGCCATTTTGCCGGAATTAGCCTTATCATATAATGTTCCGAAAGATGTGGTTGCGGTAGAGATTGCTGGTCCTGAGTTTTTCAGAGCAGTTGGGGTGATAACACCGAAGAAAAGAGAACTTGCTCCATCCGAACAGACTTTATATCAATTTTTAAAATCCTTTTATGATCGGTTATATCGATTTCAAATGTGAAAGAAACACGGCCGCTTAGTGGACCGTGTTTCTTTTTGATTATTTTGTTATCCTCGATGGGTAATTTCTTCGATTATTTCTCGATGAATAGTTTGTCCTTCCGAGTTTAAATAGGGCGCTATTTGCTGCAGGGAATGATGAAAGTAGGAAAGTTCTTCATCTGTCCATTCTGTTTTGGACATCATAGACAACTGTGTCATATCACGAATATCTTCCATTTGATACACTCCTTCTATGTTCGAATATCCATAGTGTTCATTGACGGAATGTTTGTTATTCATTGAAGGTGAAAAGTATGGGGTAAATCAGACATATGGAAACGTTCCAATAAATTTTTTTCAAATATTACATAACAACCTTCCTGATTGGTTACATTAAAGACCGTGGAGGTGATAATGATGGCAAAGCAATTCAACAAAACTCAAGCAGGAACTAACGCTCAAGAAGTAAGACAACAAAACGCACAATCTGCACAAGGATCTCAAGGTTCTTTCGGAACTGAGTTCGGTAGCGAAACAGATGTGCAATCTGTAAGAAAAGCTAACCAACAATCTGAATCTCGCAAAGCTCAAAATTCAGGCAACGCTGGTCAACAATAATACAAAAAAGGGGCATCCTAATCGTGGATGTCCCTTATTCTTTGTTTATTAGTGAATAGTGAGAGTAACAGTTCTGCCAATATGTTCGGGGATTGCAGCAACAGCGCGTATTTTTATGTAAGAGTAGGTCAATAGTGGAATGTGTATCCTTCAAACATAGGTGCAACTAGCTTTGTGTTTTTGGAAAAAACGCAGTAAATCCGCGTATTTGTTTTCGACAAAAGCACATGGAAAGCGACAGAACTAGTCAAAGGGATTCTTTTCTTTAAGCAGAATTACATAATAGTAAGACTCATTTCTTAATCGTATATGCATTTGTGTTGGAATGCCTTGTAAATGAAAAAACAGCAATGACTAAGTATTGAAAAAGGATGGTGCCCATATGAGTGACTTCAATCAAATCATTTCTGAACAGATGAAAACAATGGAGCAATTACTATATCTACAATCGGAAATTGAGAGATGCCAGGAGTTGGAGACACAGCTTGTGGAATTACAAGAAGAGGCGGAGCTTGAAAGTTTAAAAAATGAAATAGCCGATATGAAAAATGAACTGCGAAAAATTCAAAAAGTATTTGAATCACAGACAGATGAAGTGATCCGCACATATCAGGAATCCAAAATTTTTGCATGAGGGTGACAGAGATATTGGTCACTCTCTTTTTGTTTTAAATTTTCCAAAAAACCGTTATAATAATAAGAAAAATATTTTTCGTAACGGTATATACATATTTTTATTGGCAATTAATGGACAAACAGTAAATTTAGACAGAAAGGATGTATGGACTATTCATAAGACTACGACGAAGGAAGGGAGAATAATGAGGATTCCCACGGAAGGAGAAACCATTCAAATTCATAGCTATAAGCATAATGGTTTCATTCACAGAATATGGGATGAAACAACGGTTCTAAAGGGAACAAAATCTCTCGTTATCGGTGGGAATGACCGAACCATTGTGACAGAATCTGACGGAAGAACTTGGGTTACTCGTGAACCTGCTATTTGTTACTTTCATACTGATCATTGGTTTAATATTATTGGAATGATTCGGGAAGATGGTATTTATTATTATTGTAATCTTGGTTCACCATTTGTGTACGATAGTGAGGCACTAAAATATATTGATTATGATTTGGATATTAAAGTTTTTCCAGATATGACATATACTCTATTAGATGAGGATGAATATGAATATCATCGGAAACAAATGGGGTATCCAGATGTCATTGATCATATTTTAAAGCGAAATGTGGACAACCTTGTTCGCTGGATCAGACAACGAAAAGGCCCGTTTTCTCCAGATTTTATTGATATTTGGTATGAGAGATATTTGACATACCGCTCTTAATAAGAAGAAAATAACCCTGAAGAGGAGCACTATTCTAGTAGTGCTTTTTATTTTTGGGGTAAAATATAATGGTCAAAAATTTTTGGAGGGTTAAAGTGGGAAGTATTAAAAGGTATTTAAAATTTGTAAAACCATATAAGTTTCAAATCGTTGGTACTTTTATCATCGGCATTATAAAATTTGTTATTCCATTACTTATTCCTTTATTTATTAAATATGTCATTGATGATGTCATTGGCAGCCATTCGCTTAGTGTGCATGAGAAAACATCGAAGCTCACTTTTTGGTTATCTATTATGTTTGCGATATTCATTTTTGCACGTCCGCCTGTAGAATATTTCCGCCAATATTTTGCGCAATGGACCGCAAGCAAAATTTTGTATGATATTCGTGATCGTTTATTCACACATTTGCAAAAGCTGAGCTTTAAATATTACGCCAATACACGAGGCGGAGAAGTTATCTCGAGAGTGATTAATGATGTTGAACAAACGAAAGACTTTGTTATTACTGGTCTGATGAATGTTTGGTTAGATACCTCTACCATCATCATTGCAATTTGTATCATGTTTAATATGGATGTAAAACTGACGCTCGTTTCCTTAATTGTTTTCCCGTTCTATATTGTATCGGTAAAATATTTCTTCGGTAATCTTCGAAAACTGACACGCAATCGTTCCCAGCCGTTAGCAGAGGTTCAAGGTTATTTGCATGAGAGAGTACAAGGGATGGCGGTCATTAAAAGCTTTGCTATCGAAGATCATGAGCAAAAGCAATTCAGCAAACGCAATTCTAACTTTCTGGAAAAAGCCTTGTCTCATACACGATGGACGGCAAAATCTTTTGCTGTTGTAAATACGATTACGGATGTTGCACCATTGATCATCATCGGCTATGCCGGTTATCAGGTTATCCACGGGAATTTAACAGTAGGTACGATGGCAGCATTTATTGCTTATATTGATAATTTGTACAGTCCATTACGGCGATTAGTGAATTCCGGAACCACCTTAACACAAGCATTTGCATCAATGGATAGGGTTTTTGAACTAATCGATCAAAAATATGATATCGATGATCGACCAGATGCAATCGAATGCAAAAATGTAGTGGGAAATATTAAGTTTGATCATGTTAGTTTTGCCTATGATCAAAAGGAAGCCCCTGTTTTAAAAGATATTGATTTGGATATTAATGTAGGCGAAACCGTCGCATTAGTAGGGATGAGCGGAGGTGGAAAATCGTCTCTAGTCAGTTTAATTCCTCGGTTCTATGATGTTACAGAGGGAGCTATTTTACTGGATGGTACTGATATCCGCAACTTCAAGGTAAGAAGCCTTCGAGATAAAATCGGAATGGTGCTTCAGGATAGCATTCTTTTCAGCGAATCCATCAAAGCGAATATCCTATTAGGGAAACCTGGTGCAACAGAAGAAGAAGTATATGATGCGGCTAAGGCTGCAAATGCACATGATTTTATTTTGAATTTACCAAATGGATATGATACACAAGTTGGAGAACGCGGCGTGAAGCTGTCTGGTGGTCAAAAGCAACGAATTGCAATTGCGAGAGTGTTTTTGAAAAACCCGCCAATATTAGTACTGGATGAAGCGACATCAGCATTAGATTTAGAAAGTGAGCATCTCATCCAAGAAGCGCTTGATAAGCTGGCGAAAGATCGAACGACCTTCATTGTTGCACATCGTTTATCAACCATCACACATGCAGATCGCATTATACTGATTGAACATGGAAAAATTGTGGAAATGGGTACTCATGAAGAGCTAATGGCAAAACATGGCCATTACTTTGATTTGTTTCAGGTTCAACAATTGGACGCATAGAATAGAATTAGACCGATTCTCATTTGTGCAAAACAATGGAATCACGCAAATTGAAATTATCCTAAACTAAAAGCCGGCAAATCGTTTGCCGGCTTAATCTTCGTTTATTTCCTCCACCGTCACTTCGTTTTTATCTTTGTGAAAGGATTGGAAACTGTCTAGTATTTTTTCGAAATGCTGCAATTGTTCTTGATATTCCACAATAGCGGATAAAAGACGCATAAAATGGAATTTTTGTACTTGGGATGGAAAGTGTTCTGCTTCAATTTCTTCCAGGAAAAGCTCCATTAATTCATTCCTTTGTTCCTCCAAAAGCTGAACGGATTCAATTTCTGAGTCTTTCCGGATTTTCCCTAGAAATTTCAATATTAACTTTTCATGATCGTTCATAATAGCATCAAGTAATTCTTGCAGATGCTCATTTACTGATTCAGGAAGTTGTCGCAAATCCTGTTCATAACGATGAAGAATTTTTAAAATATCGAAGCTACTTTGCAAAAGAGTGACCATTTGCCGATAAACAACTGCTTTTCGTTGTTTATCAATCGTAGATCTTCTGAAATAGCTGCGCTCTTCTTTATACATCGACAAAAATTCATTGACTCTTAGTAGTCTTTCTTCTAATACGTTAATATCTTTCTTTAAAAGTTGATGTTCCGCTGCATGGCGACTCGTTAATCGTATCCATCTTAAAACATCTTCGGTCACATTTGTGATGCTGTTATATAATTTTGTTTCGTATTTTGGCGGTAGGAAAATTAAATTTACGATAAACGACGATAAAATTCCAAGTAATAGAGTGGAAAAACGAATTCCGGCGAATTGCAAGAAATGCTCGCCTGGTGTTTCCATTAAGGCAATCATTGTAACGAGACCTAGGCTAACATTATTTTCAAGCTTAAGTCTTAACATAATGATGATGGTAATAATCGCGCCGAGTCCAACAATAAGCACGTTATTATTGAACACCATTACTAATACAACCCCAACTATGGCTCCAATTAGGTTTCCTTGAAGTTGTTCAATAATCGATAAATAAGATCGATAAATAGTTGGTTTTATCGCGAAAATAGCCGCGATCCCAGCAAATACTGCATTAGGCATATGCAATATTCTTGCCAAAAATAAAGCCAGTACAATCGCTATTCCCGTTTTAAATATGCGGGCTCCAAGCTTCATAACTCCGTATATCCCCTTTAATGATCATTAAGTATTTTATTATTTCGTTTTTAGAAAAAGAAAGTAGTGTGACTTTTTGTTGTACTTTCCATAATTAGATACTCTTGTTTTTCGTATGCAACATCTACGTAATATACATTGGAAAAGTGAGAATATCAAGAGAAAATTTTCATCATTTCATTAATATCATACCCAAGTACTATAAATTTTGTAAAAAGATAATCTTTGTCCATGTTTGGAGGATAAAGAATGATATGTGGAGAAAGGGAGAAGTATTCCTGGAACATAAAAAAACCTAAAAGCATGTGGATGCTTTTAGGTTTTTCCTTAATATTATAGCTGTGAAAATGCATAATCCACTGCCGTAATTGTTTCTTTTATATCTTCTTCTGTATGTGCAGTGGTAATAAACCATGCTTCATATTTGGAAGGAGCAAGATTAATTCCTTGATGAAGCATTAACTTGAAGAACTTTGCGAACATTTCTCCATCAGTTGCTTCTGCTTGTTTATAATTCTCTACCTTTTCGTTTGTGAAATAAACGGTTAAAGCACCTTTAAGGCGGTTTATAGTTATCGGTGTGTTATACTTCCTAGCAGCTGCTAAGATTCCTTCTTCTAGCATTGCCCCAAGGGAATCTAGTTTTTCATATACACCTTCTTCTTTTAAAACCTCTAGGCATGCAATACCAGCTAACATGGATGCAGGGTTTCCTGCCATCGTACCAGCTTGGTATGCTGGCCCCATCGGAGCGACTTTTTCCATAATTTCTTTACGGCCGCCATAAGCACCAATTGGTAAACCACCGCCAATAATTTTACCCATAGCGGTTAAATCTGGTGTAACCCCAAGTAAGTTTTGAGCACCGCCATACATAAAGCGAAAGGCTGTAATAACTTCATCGTAAATAACCAGCGCGCCAGCATCATGGGCTAGCTCGTTTACTTGTTCTAAGAATCCTGGATTCGGTTCGACAATTCCAAAGTTGCCGACAATCGGCTCGACAAGTACAGCTGCTATTTCATTTCCCCATGTATTTAAAGCCTCTTTGAATGGTTCAATATCATTGAAAGGAACGGTAATAACTTCCTTGGCAATATTTTTTGTTACTCCTGCTGAATCGGGCATACCAAGTTGAGAAGGTCCTGAACCTGCTGCGACGAGAACAAGATCAGAATGACCATGATAACAGCCCTCAAATTTAATGATTTTGTCGCGTCCCGTATAGGCTCTTGCTACACGAATGGTTGTCATAACTGCTTCCGTACCGGAATTTACAAAACGTACCTTATCTAATGCAGGCATTGCTTCTTTCAGCATTTTGGCAAATTTTACTTCAAAAGGGGTAGGTGTTCCGTATAAAACGCCGTTTTCAGCTGCATTTTTGATTGCCTCTGTAATATGTGGATGCGCATGTCCGGTAATGATCGGACCATATGCTGCTAGATAATCAATATATTTGTTATCATCCACATCCCAGAAGTATGCACCTTGCGCCTTCTTCATTGCTACCGGTGAACCGCCGCCGACTGCTTTGTAAGATCTTGAAGGGCTGTTCACACCTCCAACGATGTGCTCCAATGCTTCGCTATGTAAATGTTCGGACTTTGTAAAATTCATATATATACCTCCAATAGTTAAATCCATTCTCCATTTTAGTCCTTTAAGAAAACAGTGTCCAATAAAGTTTTATTCATAAATATATTCAACCTAACCATAAAATAGACTGACAAGCAGTTTTCTGCATAGTGTCTGATAGGTATATGTTCCATCCAGAATAAAGCTCGTTCACCTATTCACCTGTACATCAGACTAATGAGTGATAAAGCAACAAACAAAAGGAGCCTCTATTATGTATAATCTCCTCATTGTACTAGTCATTTTGTGTATTTGTATGAGTCTGCGAACTTTGTTTTTTTCTCATAAATTAAAAGGAAAGCAAATCTCCTTTGATAATTTCCTGTTTCTGGCTTTTGCCTATTGTGTACTAATGATCGGATTTGGCCTCATATATTTATTGCTTGAAATCAAAGGGCTTAATATCATAATTGACCATGGAGCGCAGTTGTCTGGATCCTATTTTCATAAATTATATACAACGCTATATTTAAGCGCGGTCACACTGTTTTCGGTTGGATTTGGGGATGTAGTCCCAATTGGGATTGGGCGAGTAATCGTCATTATCGAGGCATTAATTGGCTATACCATTCCAGCGGCATTTGTAGTGAAGAGTGTGCTGGATTATGATCAGGCAACTATTAAAAAGTAGAAAGTTTGCGTTAGACACGGCATTTCGATAAGCTAAAGGATAAGATGAATATTCCATTTCGTAATAATGAGGAATTGATTTAAACAAGGAGTTGAACAATCATGGCAATTGAAGTAGGAGCAAAAGCACCTGATTTTGCATTGCATGCAAGTAATGGCGAGATTGTAAAACTGTCTGATTTCGCCGGCAAAAAACATATAGTATTGTATTTTTACCCAAAGGATATGACACCAGGTTGCACTACAGAGGCTTGTGACTTCCGTGACGCATATCAAGAATTTTCGGATTTAGATGCCGTTATTCTAGGCGTTAGTCCAGATGAGCTAAAATCACACGAAAAATTTATTGATAAATATAGCTTACCTTTTATTTTATTAGCTGACGTGGAGCATAAGGTTGCAGAAGAATACGGAGTATGGAAGTTGAAGAAGAATTTTGGAAAAGAGTATATGGGAATAGAAAGAAGTACCTTCATAATTGATAAACAAGGAAACCTCGCGAAAGAATTTCGGAAGGTTAAAGTGGATGGTCATGTTCAAGAAGCGCTTGCCTTTATAAAGGAAAATCTTTCTTAAGTTAATGCCTATTTTAAGAATATAGCGGCATTTGTCCACTCCAAATATGGCATCGCACATACAGTATAGTAGGGCATACCTCCTCAGATAGTCTTTTTTAGGGTCGAATCATTCGGCCCCTTTTTTATGCGATAAAAAGAATGGTCCAATTTTCACACAATTATATAAGTGGTACAATTAAAGCAAAAATGGATGAAATGGAGAACAAGCATGAAAACGCTTTTTACTTTTATACCGCCAGAAGAATTGAAACAAGACTTGATAAAAAGTTTTCCTGATGAAGATTTTTCTTTTAGTCCGGAAATAGAGCAAGCGGAAAAGGAAATTCAAAATGCTGAGGTGATCGTCACATATGGAGAAGATTTAACGGAAAAACATATTGGAATTGCCAATAAGCTAAAATGGATAATGGTAACATCGGCTGGTCTAGAAAAAATACCGTTCAACGCAATTAAAAACAAGGGGATTCTGGTTACTAATGCGCGTGGTATTCATAAAATTCCAATGGCAGAGTTTACTTTTGGTCTCATGCTCCAGCATGCCAAACAGTTTCCTGTTTTCAAAAAGCAACAACAGGAACATTTATGGAACCAAGCTCTTCCAATTTTTGAACTATCCGGACAAACCATGTTGATTGTTGGCGCTGGTGCTATCGGCGGTGAAATAGCTAGGTTAGGCAAAGCATTTGGAATGCAAACCATTGGTGTGAATAAGGGTGGGGAAGATAGACAGTATTTTGATGAAATGCTAACTTTGGAATCGTTTATTACAGGCTTATCAGCTGCTGATTATGTCATCAATATTTTGCCTAGCACATCGGAAACAAAGCATATTTACCACAAGCACCATTTTGAAAAAATGAAAAACACAGCTGTTTTTATTAATATCGGAAGAGGAAATGCTGTTAAAACAGAAGTGCTAATGGAAGTGCTGCAAGAAAAGATGATTGCCCATGCGATATTAGATGTACTGGAAGAAGAACCGTTACCAGCAAAACACCCACTATGGGATTTAGAGAACGTAACGATTACTCCGCATGTTTCCAGTCATTCAAAACTTTATCTTCCAAGAGCATTTGAAATATTAAAGCATAACCTTCGTACATATACTAAGAAACAAGAAGATTATTTGAACGTGATCAATATTGAAAAGGGGTATTAATATGAAAATCTATACAAAAACCGGTGATAAGGGGACTACTTCATTAGTCTATGGAACAAGAATCGCAAAGAATGATATTCGTGTGGAAGCTTATGGAACTTGTGATGAAGCCAATTCAGCGATTGGTCAGGCGTTAAGCTTTTTAAAGCAGGAGGATTTTTCGGAAAAGAGGGAAGTCGAGGATGTGTTTCATAAAGTGCAAACAGCACTTTTCCATGTTGGAGCAGAATTATCGACTCCCTCCAATAAAGAAGTGAAGTGGAAAATAAAACAAGAAGATATTGAAGAATTAGAGCATACTATAGATAAATGGGACTCTGAACTGCCGCCGTTAAATAATTTTATTCTGCCTGGCGGACATCCAACCGGTGCAGGATTGCATTTCGCTAGAACGGTTGTCCGTAGAGCAGAGAGATGTGCGGTCTCACTGGAAGATGTGAA
>Ga0224736_1029_pt1 | contig 48415 bp, 44 predicted proteins | sample IA12soil_MG_GH6A_FD_161628 | JGI IMG/M metagenome (GOLD analysis project Ga0224736, IMG submission 161628) | Enriched cells from agricultural soil in Iowa, United States - IA12soil_MG_GH6A(-) | ecosystem: Environmental > Terrestrial > Soil > Agricultural land | place: USA: Iowa | collected 2017-05-08
AAAGGTTCAAAAGGACAAAGCAGGAAGAAAAAGAGGATCAAGTGTCCTTTAGAAAGGTTCAAAAGGACAAAGCAGGAAGAAAAAAAGGGTCAAGTGTCCTTTAGAAAGGTTCAAAAGGACAAAGCAGGAAGAAAAAGAGAGTGAAGTGTCCTTTAGAAAGGTTTAAAAGGACAAAGCAGGAAGAAAAAAAGGGTCAAGTGTCCTTTAAAAGGAACAAAAGAACAAAATATGAAGTAATAGATTGTTAATATCCTATAGAAATGGTGTTATAAAAGTCGTAAGCCATTAAAAAGAAAAAACTTATATTTACATAATCTCTTTAAGTAAAAATTAAGAAATCCCCCCCATAATAGGCTTATCTCAAAAACCATTAAAAATGGATATTTAATTGTGAAAGGAGTAAAGGGATTTGAAAAAGTGGATTATATCGATTGTTGTTCTCGTTCTTGTAATTGGAGGGGGATCCTGGTTTTATTACAGCAAAAAGCAAAATGAAAACCAGGTTATGGCGGTGGCCAATCCAGTTACATCTGTGCAAAAGGGGAAATTACAAGTTCAAATTAGCGGATCAGGATCTGTTGAATCAGCAAGTTCGGAAGATGTAAAAGCGAGTACTAATGCAGAGGTAGATGAAGTATTAGTGTCTACTAATGAAACGGTCTCTAAGGGACAAGAACTCGTTACATTCACTGATGGCAGCGATCCTATTACAGCACCGATAAAGGGAACCGTTACTTCCTTAACTGTCGCAAGCGGGGACAGGCTTAATAGTGGAACGGTTGTAGCACATATTACCAATTATAAGGATTTGCAAACCACAGTAAAAATTGATGAATTAGATATTTCAAAAATTAAGAAGGGGCAAACTGCAGAAGTAACTGCAAATGCTTTTCCTGATACAACATTTGCAGGGAAGGTCACGGACATTGCTGAGGAAGGTGACACATCAAATGGTGTATCCACTTTCAATGTTACCGTTCAACTGACAAGCCCAAAAAATCTTAAAGTAGGAATGACAACCGAAGCAAAAATCTTGACTGCGAGCAAGGATAATGTCCTTTATGTACCGGTAGAAGCTGTACATACGAATGGAAACCAGAAATATGTTATGGTAAAAAGCTCAGACGGACAGATTATTAGTCAAGTGGTGAAAACAGGTATTAACAATGATAGTTATGTGGAGATTACAAGCGGTTTGCAGGAGGGAGAAGAAGTGCAACTTCCTTCTATTACAAAAAGTTCGACGAATAGCTCAAGCAACATGCGCGGCTTTGGCGGCATGGGGGGCATGGGAGGCATGGGAGGCATGAATGGAATGAACCGTGGTAACTGGGGCAATAACGGCGGAGGTATGAAAAACGGAGGAGGCAATTAATCATGACAAAACCTCTTATTTCCATTCAAAATATGGTAAAGGCATATAAAATCGGTGGAGAAACGGTTACTGCTCTCCACCGGATATCTCTAAAGATAGAATCCGGTGAGTTTTTGGCGATTATTGGTCCATCTGGTTCTGGAAAATCGACATTGATGAATATGATTGGCTGTCTGGATAAGCCCGATTCTGGAGATTATTTTCTGGAAGATAAAGACGTTGGCCGTATGAGCGATAATCAATTAGCTACAATTAGAAATCAAAAAATCGGTTTTATCTTTCAAAACTTCAATCTTTTATCCAAATTAACTGCATTAGAAAATGTGGAATTACCACTTTTATATAAAGGCATACCCACTCAGGAACGAAAAGAAATGGCACTTGAAAGTTTGAAAAAGGTTGGGCTTTTAGATCGTGCCGCTCATCTTCCAACACAATTATCAGGGGGGCAGCAACAGCGTGTTGCAATTGCTCGCGCCTTGGTATGTAATCCGCCGATATTACTAGCGGATGAACCTACTGGTGCATTAGACAGTAAAACAAGCAAGGAAATTATGGATGTTATGAAAGGGTTAAATGAAATAGGGCATACCGTTATTGTAATTACACATGATTTAGAAGTAGCCGAACAAGCAAAAAGAATTGTGCAGATAAAAGATGGCAAATTATTTGAAAAGGGAGGGGTTCCTCGTGAAGCTTCTTCCGTCCATTAAAATGGCACTACGAAATATTAAGAGTAGTAAATTAAGAGCTTTTTTAACGATGTTGGGGATTATTATCGGAGTATCTTCTGTTATCGTGCTCGTTTCGATAGGGCAGTCCTCCACCAAAACCGTGACGGACCAAATTAATAGTCTTGGAACAAATTTATTAACTGTAAATGTCCTCGATTCGAGTTCAAGTAATTTTAAAGAGGCTGATGCAGAAGGTTTAAAGAAAATCACTGGTGTAAAAGATATTGCTCCTGCCGTTCAAGGAAGAATAACAGCAAAGAATGGTCGGACATCGACACAGGTAAGCATGATTGGAACAACGGCATCCTATAAAAATATACGGAATACACCTGTCTCAAATGGTCGCTTTCTGGCCGATATTGATAACGAGTTTCGAATGAAAGTAGCGGTATTGGGATCGGATACAGCAGAAACCCTTTTTGGAGCGGATAATCCAGTTGGAAAATATGTTCAAATTAATGGGACTTCTTTTAAAATCGTTGGGGTATTAGCGTCAAAGGGAAGCTCCATAGGGGAAAGTGGGGATAGTGTAATTATTACTCCACTAAGTACAGCAGAACGTGTTCTTGCTTCACTAAATGTTCAAACAGTGTATGTGCAAGCCCAAAATGAAAAGCAATTAACCTTTGTCCAAAATATGCTTGAACGATCATTATTATCTATTTTTCATAGTCAAGACAGTTATAGTGTCGTAAGTCAACAAGATTTGATGGATACAATGAGTTCTGTTTCGAAGACAATGACGATGATGCTCGGAGGTATTGCGAGTATCTCACTATTGGTAGGCGGAATCGGAATCATGAATATTATGTTTGTTTCTGTGACTGAAAGAACGAAAGAAATCGGCATTCGTAAAGCGATTGGTGCAAAAAGAAAAGATATTTTAATCCAGTTTTTAATCGAATCTATTGTTCTTAGTGCGATGGGTGGAATATTGGGGATTGTAATTGGCTTTATTGCAACCAAAATCTATGGTTCGCTTACGGATTCGTCGATTGTCTTTTCTTTACCGGTGACCGCTATTGCCTTTATCTTTTCTTTATTAGTGGGAGTTGTTTTTGGTGTTTTCCCGGCAAACAAAGCTTCCAAATTACATCCTATTCATGCCTTACGATTTGAGTAAGCTAGGCGCTGGAGCTAGACATAGAATAGATTTGTAAATTCACTTAATGAAACGGTTGCGTATTTGGCGCAATCGTTTTTAACTCTCAAAGCTTTTTGAAGCGCTTTGATCCCCATTTTTTTATGGTCGATACTAATCTGGTAAAATAAACAGAAATGGAGGTTGTTTATCGAGATGAAACTATTAATTGTAGAGGATAATGAAAACCTGTTAGAATCAATGAAAAATATCCTTAGTGACGAATTTGAAGTAGAATCGGCAACAGATGGAGAAGAAGGGTTATTTCTAGCTTTTCAAAATATTTATGATGTCATTATACTGGATGTCATGTTGCCGAAAATAGATGGATTTGAGATTTTAAAAAAGCTTCGTGCGGATCGAATTATGACACCTGTTCTATTTGTTACCGCTAAGGATGCATTGGAGGACCGTGTGAGGGGACTTGAAATTGGTGGTGACGACTATCTTGTCAAGCCGTTTCAAGCACCGGAATTAATTGCAAGAATTCGCGCATTGTTAAGAAGAAGCGGAAGTCTAACCATTGAACATACAATGCGGTACCGGGGAATAGAGTTATTTGGAAAAGAACAAGAAATTAAAATAGATGGAACACCCATCAGATTAACGATTAAGCAATATGAGCTTTTGGAATATCTAATACAAAATCATGGGAAAATTTTAACAAGAGAGCAAATATATGACCGAATTTGGGGCTTTGATTCTGATACTACCGTTGCCATTGTCGAAGTATATATTCATCATCTACGGAAAAAGTTAGAGGCTTATGGCTATCATAAGGATATTCAGAATGTCCGCGGGGTAGGGTATATTTTGAAAGAATTTAAGGAGTAATATATGTTTAAGAAAACGCGAATAAACCTTACCATTTTAAATTCAATTGTTTTTATCGTAATCATCAGTATTTTAGGTAGTATGATTTACTCATATATCCGTCTTTATGTATATAGAGATGCAGATCGTTCATTGCAGGATATGGTAGGAAGAGTGGGATTAACGGGTGAAATTCCGAAATTTGGGGGGCAAGGACGGGATCCCCATAATAATATTATTGTTTTGATTTGGAATAAAAACAATGTGCTCATAAATAAGGATGATATTCAAGATAATTACCAAAATCATTTTATTCCGCACACTTATAATAAAATACAAACTACTGAAGTAGATGGGTATTATTTTCACACTATTTCTGTTCGCGCTACCATTAATAATCAGCCTGTAAAGCTGGAATTTATTCGTAATGTAGATATCGAAAGAAACATCTTGCGCCGCTTACTTTTGATGATGTTAATTGGGGGAGCGCTTGGAATTATTCTTGCTATTGCGGCTGGTTTATTTCTGGCGGGAAGAGCGTTGCGGCCAATCAAAAACAGTTGGGATAAACAACAGCAGTTTGTATCGGATGCTTCTCATGAATTAAGAACTCCATTAACTGTTATTCAGACTCGCGGGGATCTATTATTAAGGACACCAGAAGCCACGATTCAAGAAAAGCTTCCGGATATCTCGATCATTTTAAAAGAATGTCGCAGACTTTCTAAGCTTGTTGCGAATTTATTAACTTTGGCAAGATCTGACTCAAATGAATTGGAACTGGAACGAAAAGAATTTAATCTAGGTGAATTATTAAGAGATATAGTAGAGCACTTTTCAGAAGTAGCTTCCTTCCAAGGAAAGACGATTACATTAACATCTGCCCCCCCGATAACCTTTGTTGGTGACCGGGATAGGTTCCATCAATTGATTGTGATTTTATTGGATAATGCGATGAAATATACAGATGACAACGGATTAATTGAATTATCCTGTTTTGAGACGAAGAATTATATTGGATTAACGGTTAAAGATAATGGGATTGGGATGAAGGAAGAAAATGTTGGTCGAATTTTTGATCGATTCTATCAAGTAGATAAATCAAGAACCAAATCCGAAAGTCTAGGACTTGGACTCTCTATTGCTAAATGGATTGTCGATAAACATGCAGGAAAAATAAAAGTAGAGAGCAAATTAGGGGAAGGAACGAAGTTTGAAATATTATTCTCAAAAAGAAAAAAAATATAAAAAGCGAGGCTGCGAATCGGTCGCAACCTCGTTATTTTTATATTTGTACGGATTCTTTCTTTTTTCTTTTCTTATTTGCCTTGCCGATAATAACTGCTAATACCAGCCCAGTACCAGTCATTATTAGCATCCCAATTCCGGCAATGAGTCCGAAGATGCCACTATGCAATTTTCTTAATGTCATCCCAATAGAGTTCATACCGCCTTGTCCTTGTCGGTTAAAATTCATTTGGCCCCGTTTGGCTGGAGGTTGCTGGCCCATGGCAAAGGATTGTCCATTTTGCGATGATGAATTGTTATTATCGGAAGAATCTGAGCCTGCTCCTTGCTGATTTTGATAATTAGCTTGGTTTTGTTGAAACATAGCTTGTCTGTTTCCGAATGAATTTTCTCTGCTTTTTTCTTGAAAAAATAAGTAAATTCCTGAAACAGATTCAATAAATAAAAATATACAGGAAATGATTCCAATCCAATAATGTATTTTTCTTGTTTTTCTCATAATCCATTCTCCTTCTAAATAAATTTAATATGATTATGAGAGATATAACTTAATTTTTACTTAAAATTGATAAGGAATACTAATTAGAGGTCATAATAGAGAGGACAAAATAAAAAAAGACCTATGTACAGTCTTTTGTAAAATAAAGATGGCGAACCTGAAGAAATCATGGTATGATTAAAAATGGTTGACATTAGTTTTTAGATGACAATATAAATATCCTATATTAACATTATCACAAATCCAAATGGATGTCAACTATTTTTCCTCGGAGGTGTTTTCATGGAATTTCAAAGCAATGAATGGAACCAGGAACAGGAGAGAGTAGACTACACGGTTAAAAAAGTAAGGAATCATATAAATACTTTAGTAGCAAGTGCTGAAAATGTGAAACAAGAGGCAGAGGAAATTCGCAAAAACTTCTGGGAAGACGTCACGGTCAATTTTGATGAACCGGATGATGTCATTGAAACAATGACCAGCATCAAGCAGCAAGTGGAATTGCTGTCTGAGCGAGAGCGAAGTTATGGTCATGTAGAAGAAAACGTTAAAACATTGCAGAAACTTGCTTCCTCCCCTTATTTTGCAAGGGTGGATTTTTGTGAGGACGGGGAACCGTTAGAGCAAATCTATATTGGTATTGCCTCCTTTTTGGATGAAGCAGATAATTACCTTGTGTATGATTGGCGTGCGCCGATTTCAAGTATATATTATGATGGGATTCCGGGGCCGGTATCTTATAAAACACCGGAAGGAACACGAAAAGGTGAAATGGAATTAAAAAGGCAGTTTCTCATTCGCGATGGTGTCATTCAGTCAATGTTTGATACTGGTGTGACGATAGGAGATGAAATGCTGCAAGAAATATTGGGGGCAAAAGCCAATACGCATATGAAAAGTATTGTTGCAACCATACAAAAGGAACAGAATAAAATTATTCGCGATATTAAAAGTCAGCTTCTATTTGTGCAAGGAGCTGCTGGAAGCGGGAAAACATCGGTTGCCCTGCAACGTATTGCTTTTCTATTGTATCATTTTCGGGAATCTCTTAGCGCGGAACAAATTATTTTATTCTCACCTAATCCGCTATTTAACAGCTATATTTCTAAGGTGTTGCCAGAGCTAGGTGAAAATAATATGATTCAGACAACTTTTTTCGACTATGCTCGCCATCGAATCGGCAAGGACTTGGAAGTCGAGAGCTTGTTTGAACAATTTGAAAACCGCCTTCAAGGTGTGAAGGAGCATGCGGAGATTCGGGATAAGGCTATTATGGTAAAAGGAAGCTTGGATTTTTACCATGTCATCGAAAAATATGTAAATCAGCTTTTGAAAGGTGGAGTACATTTTCGAGATATCGTTTTTCGAGGAAAGGTGTTAATTTCAAAACAAGAAATTTCTGAGCTATTTTACTCCTACGATTCATCTTACTCACTGCCTAATCGTTTCCCATTAGTGGCAAAAAGGTTGCTGAAAATCTTAGATGAAAAAGCACGTGAGGAAGAACAATCGGAGTGGGTGGAAGAACAAATGGACCTACTTGATAAGGAAGATTTTCTTGATGCCTTTAAAAATGTGAAATCCAATAAGAAAGGCGATGTTTTTGATTCCTTTGATCAAGAGAAAGCGTATCTTGCAAAGCAAATAGTTCGTCGTTATTTCAAAAAGTTAAAAAGAAGTGTAAAACAATACCGCTTTTTCCAAAGCAAAGCTCAATATGTTCATTTCTTAGAACAGGTTCCTAAGTTGTTAAGCTTGGAAAAGCAAGGGATTTCAGAATCGGAGTGGGAGTCGATTAAATCACATACCATCGGAAATCTGCGGAAAAAGGAAATACGAATGGAAGATGTAGTGCCTTATATGTATTTATCAGATCTTATAGAGGGGAAAAAATCGCAAACCTCTATGAAATATGTATTTATCGATGAAATTCAAGATTATACACCTATTCAGCTGGCATATTTACGATTTTTATTTCCTTATAGTAAATTTACGATGCTTGGGGATATTAATCAATCTATTCATGGAGCGGAGAATGAATCCCAAATTCAAATGGCGGAGGATATATTTGCGGGGCAAAAAAGTGAAATTGTCTATTTGAGAAAAAGCTACAGATCTACTTTGCCGATAACACGCTTTACAAAATCTATTTTAGCCGATGGGGAAGAAGTGGAATTATTTGAACGTGAAGGGGAGTTACCTAAGGTTTTGGTGACTAAAAATAAAAATGAAATGCTGGAAAAGATTTATGAAGAGGCAAAATACCTTTCAGAATGCAGCAATACAGTTGCGATTATTGGCAAATCAATGGAACAATGTGAAGAAGCCTATAAATATTTACAAATGCGCATGGATGTCACTCTTTTAGGTATAGAAACAAGAGAGTTTAATGAAGGAATCATAGTAATTCCTTCGTATTTGGCGAAGGGCCTTGAATTTGATAGTGTTATTGTTTTGAATGCATCAGATGAAGTTTATGGGAAAGAGACGGAAAGAAGACTGCTATATACAATTTGTACTAGAGCGATGCATCGTTTAGTGGTAACAAGTATAGGAAGTCCAACAAGATTATTAAATTCTGTACCAAATGATTATTATCATATTTCAGTTACAGAAACTACTGGAGAATGAAATGAACTTTTCATTCTTTTTTTTTAACAACTATACCAGGAAACCATATAATAAAAAAACGATATCAGAAAAGTATTAATTTCGTACCCTTGGCTGTTTCACCATTTGCTATAAATCCTAATAAGGCTTGGCTTCACAGCAAAAGGTCTATTGATAATAACGACAACAAAGTTGTGACTAAAGTTTTTGTACAAAAAAAATAACAAAGTTTAAGAAAACAGCCTTACCCCATTGTCCTTTCGAGATTTTGGGTATAAGATAAACAAGAAGCATACTGTAAAGGGGTTGGTATATTTGGATTCCAATGGTCCTGAGCCAAGTAATTACGAGGAAGTCAAAAATCTTACGTCGAAAAGGAATTGGTACTAACTAAATATCCACTCTGATGAAGGTGCAAGTGGCTTCCTCAATATAGGAGAGGAGGTTGTTTATGCTTGAAATTTACAAAACAAATGCAGAATCTAAAAAACTTGAAGTAGTGGATGAAATCACAAAAGGATGCTGGGTAAATTTAAGCTCACCAAATGAACACGAAATACAGAGAGTCGCAAAAGAAGCGAATGTCCCTGTTGATTTTATCCGTGATGCTCTGGATGATGAAGAAAGATCCCGAATTGAGAAGGAAGAGGGAGATGTCTTTATCATTATAGATTATCCGTATATGGTGAAGGATGAGTCCGGTTATTCTGTTTATGAAACACTTCCATTAGGAATGATTTTGACGGAGGAATGTTTCATTACGATTTCATTAAAAGACGCACCTGTATTAACGGAATTTAAAAACAATAAAATTAAAGAATTTTATACGTATAAGAAAACCCGTTTTGCTTTGCAAGTTCTTTTTGTTATTTCATCTTATTACTTAAGATATCTAAAACAAATCAATAAAAAAACAGATGATGTGGAACGAGAGCTTCATCATTCATCTATGACGAATAAGGAATTATATTCATTATTAGCATTAGAAAAAAGTTTGGTTTACTTTACCACTTCTTTAAAATCCAATAAAATGGTTCTAGATAAAATTCTAAGAATAAAATATTTAAAATTGTATGAGGAAGATGAAGATTTATTAGAGGATGTTATGATTGAAAACACGCAGGCAATCGAAATGGCTGCGACCTACAGCTCGATCTTAACAAGTATGATGAATGCTTTTTCATCCATTATTTCGAACAATCTAAACGTAGTGATGAAGTTTTTAACTTCGATTACGATCATTCTTGCTCTTCCTACGATGGTTGCTAGTTTCTTAGGAATGAACGTTCCGCTGCCATTTGGTTTGGAACATTATCCACATGGATTTTTATCGGCAATTTTAGTATCCATATTATTGGCAGCAATCATAGCGTTTATTTTTTGGAAAAAGAAATATTTTTAATTAAGAAAAGCGTATTTTAAAAAAGATTAGGCAACTCGTATAAGATGATCTCTGTATTGAACAGGGGTCATCTTATTTAAGTTCCATCGATATCTTTAATGGTTACAAATAGGTCATATAGTTTTAATTTCTTGTTTTAGTTCTTAATTTTTCATTCCTATCGCTGTAAAGTGCTGTTTACTCATTTGGTTTGCCCGAATTCAACAAAATAGAACCCTATAGGGCAAAGTATCTACTCTATAGGGTACATAATACTTGTGACCAGTCTTTTTACATATTATCGACAAAAGTACATAACATTTCTTTTGGGTTGCATACAATAAAAGGACATCAACATGTGAATAAAGGATACGGAATGGGGGTAATTTTTCATGGCAATAGAGGAAAAAGAGGAACACGTAAAAATAGACGAACAAAGGGCCTCACACCATTCTGAAAAGACGAAAAAAAATTTAATGACACGCTTAAATCGGATTGAAGGACAAATTAGAGGGATTAAAGGGCTGATCGAAAAGGATACTTATTGTGATGATGTCATCACGCAAATTTCAGCAACACAAGCAGCCTTAAATAGTGTGGCCAAAATATTATTAGAAGGACATATAAAAAGTTGTGTTGTAGAGCGGATCCAGCAAGGGGATTACGAAGTGCTGGATGAGATATTAACGACTTTTCAAAGACTAATGAAAAAATAAACTTTTACTTATAAGGATTATAACCAAATGAAGATAAAATAAGTATTACGCTTATAAGAGTAGTCATTATCAACATCAAATGCCTTTAAACGTTTTAAGCTAGTCTTGTTGGATGAGAAGTAAATAAATGAAGGAGGGCCGATTCAAACTTGAATTGGCCTTTATTAATCTAAAATTCTGTATACTAAAAATTCCATTGCGTAAATCCAAGTTCAGTGCTATGTTTTTATCTGTTGAGGCTGCAAATAGCCTATGATAAAACCAAAATGGAGGATTTTGCATGTTTAAAGTACATACATTAAAGCGGCTTCCAATCGCACTAGTGCTTATAGCAGTAATGTTAGTAACTGCTGCATGTGGAGGCAATAACACAAAAACTCAAGAGCAAACAACTTGGGATAAAATAAAGGACAAGGGTGAACTAACCGTAGCGACATCTGGAACCCTTTACCCAGCTTCATATCATGATTCCAAATCCGATCAATTAACAGGATATGATGTGGAAGTAGTACGCGAGGTTGCAAAAAGACTTGGCTTGAAAGTAAAATTTGTTGAAATGGCTTTCGATGGTATGCTTACTTCGGTTAACAGTGGAAAAGTAGATCTTGCCGCAAATGACATTGCAATCACAAAAGATCGTGAAAAGAAATTTAATTTTTCAGCACCGTATAAATATTCGTTTGGTTCTGCAATTGTTAGAAAAAGCGACAGCTCTGGCATTCATTCTTTGGATGATTTGAAAGGAAAAAAAGCGGCAGGAGAAGCAACCACTACTTATATGAAAGTGGCACGTGAGCATGGCGCAAAAGAAGTTATTTACGATAATGCAACCAATGATCAATATTTGCGTGATGTTTCTAATGGAAGAACAGATGTTATTTTAAATGATTATTATTTACAGAAACTAGCAATTGCTGCTTATTCAAAATTAAATATTATGATTGAACCGCATATTCGTTTTTCACCTAGCAGTGCTGGAATGATCATGAAAAAAGATAATCAAGAGTTAAAAGATAAGATTGATAGCACGTTGAAAAAAATGAAAGAAGATGGCACCATTACTAAATTATCCAAACAATTCTTTGGCGGAGATGATGTATCGAAAAAACCAAATATCAAATTCTCAAAATAAGCTAAGGGGGAAGGTCAATGAGCAATATTCAGTGGGAATATCTATTTAATCTTAAACTTGCCATCAAATCCTTCCCGTATGTGCTGCAAGGAATTGGTTATACCATGCTGCTGTCTTTCGTCAGTATGATATTAGGACTTATTATTGGCTTTTTCTTAGCTCTAGCAAGAACTTCTAAATATCAATTACTAAGATGGTTGTCTAGAATCTATATTTCCTTCATGCGTGGAGTGCCTATCCTTGTAGTATTGTTTATCTTATACTATGGATTTCCTATTATAGGAATTGAATTTACAGCTGTCACAGCAGCGATTATTGGCTTTACGTTAAATAGTGCAGCATTTATGGCAGAAATTTGGCGCTCCTCCATTTCATCTGTTGGAAAGGGACAATGGGAGGCAGCTGCATCTCTTGGTTTTACCTACTGGCAAACGATGAGAAGGATTATCCTGCCTCAATCAATTAGGATTGCAATTGCTCCTTTATTCAATGTATTTCTTGATTTAATAAAAGGAACCTCATTAGCAGCCATGATTACTGTACCAGAAATGTTTCAAAAGGCAAAAATCGTCGGTGGCAGAGAATTTGATTACATGACCATGTACATTTTAGTAGCACTCATTTATTGGGCACTTTGTACGTTAATCTCTTTTATCCAAGATTTTATGGAAAAGAAATATGAAATGGATATACAATAAGGGTCACTTCAAAATGAAGTGACCTTATTTTTATTCTATGTTTTTTTCCTTCTTTTTAAACTTCATTAAAAACTCATATACTACTGGAACAATAAGCAATGTTAATAGCGTAGAACTAGTAAGACCACCGATAACGGTGACTCCAAGGTCTTTCGAAATGAGTCCGCTGCCTTCAAATCCAAAGGCTAACGGCAATAAAGCACCAATTGTGGCGAGTGCTGTCATCAATATAGGACGAATCCGTGTAGCCCCAGCTTCTAACAGTGCCTCACGTGTAGATAGTCCCTCTTGTTGCTTATGAATCACACGGTCAATTAATACAATTGCGTTTGTAACTACGATACCGATAAGCATTAGAGCACCTATCATGGAAGAAATACTTAGAGTCTCTCCTGTAATGAGTAATGCCAGTAATCCCCCGATAATAGTGAAAGGAAGGGAGAAAAGGATAGCAAATGGTGCAAGTGCTCCACCAAATGTGATAACTAGAACTAAATATACAATTGCAATCGCGGCAAGCATTGCAAGTCCTAATTGAGAGAAGGATTCGTTAATATCCTCCGTTACACCACCCATAGACACTTCAACATTACTTGGAAGCTTGATTTTATCTACTTTTTTCTTTACATCTTGTGAAACTTTGGAAACATCTTTTTCTTTTATGACCCCACTCACACTGGCATAAATTCTTCCATCCCTTCTAGAGACAGAGTTCGGAGATTCACCAGTTTGTACTTTCATAACATCTTTTAAAGCAACATCAGTGCCAAGCGAAGATTTAACTTTTGTATTTGTGAGATCATCTACATTTTTGTAGGATTTTTGATCGACTGTTACATAAACATTTAAATCTTTTCCATCTTTCTTAATTGTAGTTAAGACAGGATTATCTCCAACACGGTTTAATTCCATTCCAATTTGGCCAGCAGTCAATCCATATCCTGCAAGCTTGCTTTGATTCGCTACCAGTGTATATTGTTGGTAGGATTTTGATAAACTGGAGCTAACATTTTTTAAAGAGTGATTCTGTTTCATAATGTCTTCAATATGTTGAATCACAGGCTGTATTTGTTCTAAGGTATCCCCGTATACAAGCAGCTCTAAAGAATTACTGCTTCCTGTAGAACCGAAATCTTGTGATTTCCATTCACCCTTATTTGACATAGTTTGCAGATCTTTGATGACCTTTTCAGGTTCTTTATCAAAGTTTTTCGCATCTTTATCATATTCTACATAAAATAATGCAGAATTATTTTCTCCAGGATTCATTGGATTTTCTCCGCCAACGGAGTATTGAATATTTTTGACTCCAGTACGATTTTCAAAGTATTTCTCGGCTTTATTTGTTATTTTTTCGACATCACTTCTTGTTTGGCCGGGATCTGGCTTATATGTTGCCATTACCATTTTTTGTTCATCGGATGGAATAAAGCTTACCCCAATAGCTGGGATGAGTAATAAGCTTCCGATGAAAATCAAAATAGCGAGTCCAAATGTAATCAACTTATGATCTAAAGACCAATTCAATATTTTTTTATAAAAGGAGGCTATCTTGCCATGTTCTTTTTCGGCTGTATGCTGTTTCTTAATGCCGTTCTTAAATAAGGAGTTTGCGAACATTGGAACGACCGTAATGGCTACTAGCAAAGAGGCAAGTAAAGCAAATACAATGGTTAAGGCAAATGGTAAGAACAACTCCCCAACCATACCAGAAACAAGGCCAAGCGGTAAAAATACAGCTATGGTGACAATGGTAGAGGACATAATTGGCCTAAACATTTCTTTGGTTGCTTCTCTAATTAAATCTTTACCTTTTAGTTTTTCTGTTGTTAACGACATTCTTCGGTAAATATTTTCAATAACAACGATGGAGTCATCGACGACGCGTCCAATCGCAACGGTCATTGCTCCAAGTGTCATGATATTTAAAGAGATATCCATTTGTTTTAAAATCAAAACAGCAATGATAAGGGATAATGGAATAGAAATAACCGAAATAATAGTGGATCGGTAATCCCTTAAGAATAACAAAATAATAATTACTGCAAATAATGCACCGATAATCGCTTTGTTTAGCATCGTGCTGACAGAATCTTTAATTGGTGTTGCCTGATCAAACATTTTCACGACTTTCAAACCAGCGTGATTCTTTTTTAACTCATTGATTTTCTTTGTTACATTATCTGCCACATCAACCGTGTTGGCATCGGTTGATTTTGATATTTGAACACCGATGGATTCTGCACCATTCGTTTTGGAAATAGATTCATGCTTCCCAACAATCTTCACATCCGCAATATCTGCCAGTTTCACAGTTGGAATTGCTGGTGCTGTAACAACTGAAGAAGAGGATTGGCCAGCATTGGCAACGGTCTGCCCCTGAGCATTTAAAGTGGACTGATTTCCCATCGGTACTTGTGGTGTGTATGGGATTTTAAGATTTTTCAAATCTTCCATCGTATGAATATTTCCATCTACCACTACAGATTTTTCTTTATCATCGAAAGTGATTAAACCAAGCGGTACAGAAACATCAGATCCTTGAATAAGCTGCTTGACAACATCCTCCGTAAGTCCATACTTTGCAAGTTTTTTCTGATCAAATGTGATATCAACTTCTTTTTCATATTGACCTGATGCCTGAACCTGGGAAACACCCTCAATTCCTTCCAATGAAGGAATAATATCATCTTCCACTGTTTTGGTTAACTCTTCAAGTGATTGTTTATTATTAGTAATACTAAGCGAAAGGATAGGAAACTCGTTAATATTGAATTTCGAAACCTTAGGTGATTGGACCTTATCGGGTAAAGCCACTTCAGAAATAGCGTCTTTTATCTCTGATTCCGCCTTGTCCATATCTTTTGAATATTGGTATTGGATTTGTATAGACGAAACATTTTGCGAAGATGTAGAAGTGACAACATCTACCCCAGATAAGTTTTTGATTCTTTGTTCGATTGGCTTCGTTACTTTTTCAGCAATATCATCTGGCGTTGCACCTGGATAAACCGTTGAAACCATAATTACAGGTGCTGTTATATTTGGTATAGTTTCCAGCTTCATCTTTAAGCCAGAATACAAGCCTGCCACGACGACAATAATCGTTATCAACCAAACTGCAAACTTATTTTTCATACAAAAGTTTATGATTTGATTCAAGTTATATCGCTCCTTCACAAGGTTGACCGACTGGTCATGTCAATTTATAATATAAATGACTGGTCATACATTAGCAAGTGAAAGTTCTGTTAAATTGCAACTTTCATCCAATAAAGGGAGAAGTTAAAGGAGAATATATATGTACGACACAAATCAATGGAAAGAGTTTTTCTTGCCATATAAATTTGGATTAGATGATTTAAAGACGAAAATTAATATAATGGTCGAAGAAGCTTTTTTAATGGGAGAAAATAATTCAATCGAGCATATTAAAACAAGGATTAAAACACCGTCGAGCATGCTGGATAAGCTAAAGAGAAAAAAAATCGAACCTACGTTGGAAAATGCAAAGAAGTATCTTTTTGATATAGTAGGCGTGAGAATCGTCTGTTCCTTTGTTTCCGATATTTATGAAATTTATAACCTGTTTTTAAAAAGAAAAGATCTTAAGGTAATAGAAGTGAAGGATTATATACATAATCCAAAACCAAATGGCTATCAAAGCCTTCATATAATTGTCCAAATACCGGTCCAGTTAACACATAGGGTGGAGCATGTAAATGCAGAAATTCAGTTAAGAACTTTAGCTATGGATTTTTGGGCAAGCCTTGAACATAAGATCTTCTATAAATATAATCGGGATATTCCCCAATATTTGAAGGATGAACTGAAAGAGGCTGCAGACAGTGTAAGGATGCTGGATGAAAAAATGAAGGGTATACGTGATGAAGTTAATGCCATTGATGCTATAAGAGATTCTATATTTTTACCATTATAGTTGAGGGAACAAATAAGGTTACGGGAATCGAGAGGATGCAATTCTTCTCTCGGTGACATTAAAAGAGGGGACCATGATGAAGCAAAAACGGAAGGAACTTATCAAAACCGCTATTAAATTATTTGCTGAGAAAGGTTTTCAATCTACATCAGTTCAAGATATTGTCAGCAATTATGGAATATCAAAAGGGGCGTTTTACAACTATTTTTCCTCAAAAGAGGAGCTTTTAGTTGATATATTTAGATATTACCATGACAAATTAAATAAGAAGATTTCCGAAATTGATGCGTTAAATATAGATCCAAAGGAAAAAATCAGAAAAAGAATTCAGCTTCAATTCCAATATTTTATGAAGCATAGAGATTTTATCGTTATGTATTTCCGTGAACAAAATCAATCGGTAAACGAAGAGTTACAAAAACTTATAAAGGCACATACAGTAAACATGCTTGAAAAAGAAGAGACCCTTCTGCTTGCATGTTATGGTGAATCCATCCAATCATCGGTGAATGATTTGGTATTAATTTGTTTTGGGATACGGAACGCGTATATGAAAATCACTGTATTTGACGGGATTGAGCTGGAACCTGAGCAGATATCCTACTATTTGCTGGAACGAATAGATGATGTTGTAGAAGGAATCAAGAGGAGTAAACTGGAACCGCTATTAACAAAAGCTCAATTTAAAGAATACATGAATGGTCTTCTCACCAATCAACAAAAGATATTATCCAATTTAATAGCGATGAAAGAAACCTTGGAATCATTAGGAATCCCTCAAGACAGAAAAGAAGAGTTATACAACGTCATCGAATATTTGATAGAAGAAAACAACAAGCAGGATGTTAAAAAATATATTTTTCAAGGAATGCTTACAAATTTTAAAACTATTAAGGAACTGGATCCTTTTCGGAAGGAAATAGCTGAAATTTTAAGTATTGAACTTTTATAATTACAATAAAAAAGCCGTCTTTCACACGGCTTTTTTTCTACCTATTTTTTGCTCCTCTAATTAATTTAATCACTAATAATATTACTGCAATAATTAGCAGCAAATGGATAAATCCCCCTGCTATATGGCCGATTAATCCTAGAATCCATAAGATAATTAAAATAATGATAATGGTCCATAACATGACAAACACTCCTTTCTTTTATGGTTACATTACCCAAAAGTAAAGCAAATTACACATATCTGGTTAATCTATTTTAAATTTGGGCAATATAAACCAATCTATACAAGGTAGGGGGTTTTTATCAGGATGAAAAGAAAGATCTTTCTCTTCCTTATGCTACTCTTCCTTATTATTTATATTGGAACTATAATATATCATGCATATAAACCTCTTCCTCCAGGTATCTCTTTTGAAGGAAAAAAGCATATTATAAATGATAAGGATATCTCCTTCTTAACGGATTTAACCTATTATGAGCAAAATGGCAAGAAAATAGAAAAGTCTATTTTTCCTCGTCTGGTTCAGGCAATAGATGAGGCGAATGAATTTATTGTGCTTGATTTTTTTCTTTTTAATGGCTATCAAAATAAAGGGCTTAATTTTCCGAAAGTAAGTGAGACATTAGTGAAAAGATTAATAGAAAAGAAAAAGCATAATCCCAACATTCGAATCATTGTCATTTCTGATGAAATAAATACTTCCTACGGTTCTTATAAATTAAAGGAGTTTGAAAATCTTAAGAAGAATGGCATAGATGTCATCATAACAAATATAGATAGGTTACGTGATTCTACACCTTTATATTCTGGATTATGGAGAATGTTTATAAAAGGTTTTGGACTTTCTGAAAAGGGCTGGTTGCCAAATGCATTAGCGGATAATGCACCGAAAATGACCATTCGTTCTTATTTGAAGCTATTAAATATCAAAGCAAATCACCGCAAAATATTTGCAACAGAAAACTCCGCTATTATTTTTTCAGGTAACCCTTCACATGATGCGAGTGCAAATTTTAACAATACTGCATTTGAAATAAAAGGACCCATTATTCAAGATGTACTTTTCTCTGAACAAGCTGCCATTCATTTGTCTGATCGTTTAAAAGTTCCTGCGTTTGATTCTAAAGAGGGGCGAAACGGCAACATTCAGGCTCAATTGCTTACAGAAGGAAAAGTGTATAAACATATCCAATCAGAATTAGCCAAAACAAAAAAAGGTGACGAAATATGGATGGCAATGTTTTATATTGCTGACAGGACCATAATTCACACACTGATAGAAGCTGCTAATAGAGGAGTAAACATCAATTTGATTTTGGACCCAAACAATAATGCATTCGGCCATCGTAAACATGGTTTACCCAATCATCCTGTGGCCCAGGAACTTATAAAAAAGGGAAATGGATTCATCCACATTCGGTGGTATAAAACGCTTGGGGAACAATTTCATCCGAAGTTAATATTCATACAGAAAAGAGACATTTCCATTATCATCAATGGTTCTAGTAATTTAACTTTTCGAAATTTGGCAGATTATAATTTGGAAACCGATGTTTTGGTTGTTGCCCCCAATGATTCTGCTATCGTGGAACAAGTGGATTCGTATTTTAAACGTATTTGGCTGAATCAAAATGGTCTTTTTACTTATCCATACAACAAAGAAAAAGATAAGTGGGTCTTTCTTGAAAGGGGAGTATACCGACTGCAGGAATTATTGCAATTAACAACCTACTAAAGGAGCCCAAAGTTGTTTGGAAGACTAACAAAAAAGCCTATACGTTCATAAGATATGGAGAAATACAAATAAGGAGAAAACAAGTATGAATCATCAGTTAGCATGGCATGAATCATTGGAACTCCATGAATTATTAACATTCCAGGCGAACTGCTTAATTCAATTAAAAATGTCTGTTAGAAAAGTTATAAATCATGAACTCCATGATTTATACCTTTATTCCATAAAATTGGTGGAAAAAAATTTAAAGGATTTATTGCCTTATGTGGACAATATTCCTAATGAATATAGCAGGCGCAAAAATGAGCAAAGCTTTTTTGCAGGGGATCTATTAGGTGCAGCAAAAGCAACAATTAAAATATATGCAAACGCCATAACCGAAACAACTTCATCTGAATTACGCTCTGTGTTTCAACGCCATTTAAATATTGTTATTAGTTGGTATACGAAAATTTTCGACTATATGAATAAGAATGGACTGTATCCTTCCTTTAATTTGCAGAAATTATTAGAAAAAGATGCTCAAACTGTTCAAAATGCATTAATAATGAAATATTAAGAAGAAAAGCGGTCAGAAACTCTTCTGGCCGCTTTATTATGAGTATGTTTACTTAAATTTTTCCTATTAAGGCAGGTATTTATTGTGCATCCAGAAATTCTCTAACTTGTTCAGGAGATTTGGCGTTAGCGCTGTGTAAATGTGCTAATTTTTCTCCATTTTTGAAAATTAACAGGCTTGGAATTCCCATTACAGAATATTTTTCTGCAAGATCCGGAAATTCATCACGATTAATTTCATACCATTTATATTGATTATAGTCCTTAATAACATCATCAATAAACATATTCATTCTAGTACAATCTGGACACCAGCCAGCGAAAAACTTCATGATAACAGGTTCATCACTGGAGATAAGTTGCTCAAATGTTTCAAGACTTTTCACTTCTTCCAAAACAAATCCTCCTTATTATAAACAACTCGCAGCTTAGCTAATCTTTCATTAGTATTGTATTCGTTCTATGATTTTCATTCAATTAATTTGTTTCTATTAGCTATTTTCTTATAAAATAGGAAATATGACATAATGTATGGCTTTCTTGAAGTGTGGTTTTATCATTATATAGCGATTAAGATAAAAATGGTCATGACAATGCCACAATTTGTGACTTTGTATCGTTGACATGAACCTGTATAATGTTATTATGACTATACTTGTTAAGTTTTGAACATACACCCTAAGAAATAGTAGGAGACGAATTTATATATGACTTCTCGAACAACAAAAACATCCAAAATAGATTACGGACTAGTATTAACCATTATGTTATTATGTCTTGTTAGTCTCATATCCATATATAGTGCACAAAAATCTGGTCAATACAGCGGAAACTTTGTTATGAAGCAAGGACTTTGGTATATTGTTGGTACCGGTTTAATCATATTGACGGTTCAATTGGACTCTGATCAGTTGAAAAAATTATCATGGTATAGCTATGGATTTGGGCTTTTTCTTTTAATTCTGCTAATTATTGCACCAAGCTCTATTGCTCCCCATATAAATGGTGCAAAGAGCTGGTTCAAGGTTCCTTTTATGGGAACATTGCAGCCTTCGGAGTTTATGAAAGTGTTTTTCATTTTAGCTTTATCCCGGGTTGTTACAGATCATCATCAAAAATTCATTGTAAAAACGGTAAAAACGGATTTTTGGTTATTAGTTAAAATCGGAATTGTTACCATGGCTCCGTTAGGATTAATTATGTTACAGCCCGATTTAGGAACTAGTTTAGTATTTATTGCGATTATGATGGGGATTATCTTCTCCTCAGGAATCACTTGGAGATTACTATTGCCGATTTTTGGAGGATTTGCAAGTATTGCCGCAATTGCAATTTATTTTGTAATTTGGAACCCGCAATTTTTAAGCAAGTATTTACATGTCCAACCATATCAATTTGGGCGTATTTATTCTTGGCTTGATCCGTATAACTATCAGAGTGATTCGGGATATCAGCTCATTAATTCCCTCCTTGCGATTGGGTCCGGTGAAACCCTAGGAAAAGGGTTCAATCACAGGGATGTATATTTGCCTGAGAGCCAAACAGACTTTATCTTTAGTGTAATAGGGGAAGAATTTGGTTTTATTGGAGCAAGTATTGTCGTCAGCTTATTTTTTATGCTGATTTACCATATAACAAAAGCCAGCCTGGAAACAAAAAATGATTTTTACTCCTATATTTGTTCCGGGGTAATCGCCATGATTACCTTCCACGTTTTTCAAAACATTGGCATGACGATTGGACTCTTGCCAATTACAGGTATTCCGCTGCCTTTTATTAGCTACGGAGGTAGCTCGATGATGGGGAATATGCTGTCTATTGGCTTAATCTTCTCGATAAGATATCATTATAAAAAGTATATGTTCTCTACGGAAATATAAAACAAAAGCCTGTAGAAGCTAATCTTCCACAGGCTTTTGTTCATTATTCATATGAAATAACTATTCCATTACTCCACAGTACCACTTTCTACAATTTGCACCTTAGGGATGATTTTAAATGTGACGTTCTGATAATCTGAATCCCACCACTTATCCCAATTGAAATGCCTCGAAACATTTTCAGTACGTTCTCCAATTCCAACAGGGTCGATTTTATGCCGTTGAAAATCCTTCAACAATGATAATGTTTCCTTTTCAATCCTTTTTTCAAAACCTTTTTCAAATTTACGCATTACCGTATTGGAAATCTTTTTCCCGGTGTATTCACGTATGATACCTTCTATATATATATGGATAGTGACTTCATAAGGTTGCTTTTTTGTATTTACTTTGATGTTATTACTAGAGCTAATGCTCCTTACAACAACTTCTTCGTTGTTAATTCTCACTGCTTGATTTCCAGCACTATGACGGTCTACAAGCAATTTAAAGAAAAACATTTTTTTCGGAGGAATTTTTTCCACCATCTTTTTTCTATTAAATAGGGCCATCCCGGTAATCCCAAGTTCAGTATTGTCTATTTGCTTAATGATTGGCAAATAGGTTGTTCTCCCCTTTTCATAGAGATATGCACCAAATAAATGCAGGTTTTGCCTAGGTACATCGAGGTATTTCATATTGTGGTCAAGTAAATCTTTAATATATATGCCATTACCAGTGTTTCCGTATTTCCCCATTAAAAGGGTAGATGCACTGCCATCCACTACTGCAAGGTGGATCCTTGAACCAATATTGGGGTCCCTTTGAAAAGAGTCGATTAATTCATAGAACCCGCGTTTGGCAAGGTCCTCACCGAATAAAACGACTTGGATACTTCCTGTTACTAAAGGCTGATCTGACTTCTTTTGGAGCTTTTCTAAAATTTCCCTTGTAACCTTTGATTTTGCAAGTAACACATTATTGAATACACTTTTGTCTGGCATATAAGTTGGATAAAGGACAGTTCCTAAAATTTTTCCTTCTGTCCAGTCAAAAGCAGTTGCAGTCTCAATATTTTGCTTATCTATGATTTGTTGCTGTACACACCCGCTTAAAATGAGAATGGTAGCAAGGAAAAGGAAAAAGCTTTTCTTCATGGATTTTTTTTCACCTTCTTTATAATGGATACCAATAAGAGAATAATCGGTATATAAATAAAATTGATGAGAAAACCGATGTTTCCGATAATATTATTTAACATGTCGATATGCAGACGTTTTTTTAATAATGGACTGGCAATCAGAACGACAAAGCTTATGAACCAGAGGGTATATGTATGTTTGATATGAATCGTTCTTTTTAACAATCGACTAGCACACCAAAGAGATAAACAAACATTTGGCAATATTATTAAACACCAATTGGCAATCCCAATATATTCGAAGCGTTCGACTACAGGTAGCCTAACAATTTTAAAGGTTGTTAATGTTGCCCAAATATCTTTCTGTAGCTGTTCTTCTCCGTAAAATGCGAAGGTAATGATAGTCATATATAGATATAATAAAGTAGTAAATACACCCCCGAGAATTGCCCATTTTTTCGATTTGTTTGGTTCTTTAATAAAAGGATAATAAATCATAATGGTTTCAAAACCCAAGTAGGTTAGAGTAGTGCTTTGTGCTGCTTTTACTATTTCATTCATAGAATGGTTGAAAAGAGGTAAAAAATGCCGAAAATCCCCATATGGAATGGCGGCACCAAGAATATAAACAATAAAAAAAGGAAGAACAAAAGAAAAGAAGGTAATTCCAACAATGGTACGAATACCTCCATAAATAATATAAATACAAAGCAATAGATAAGCTAAAGAAAACCAAAAAGTACTAAGATCAGGATACATCCAAACCTGTATGACTTCTATATAGGTGCGGAGAACTGTCAAAACTAGCATCGAGAAGTAGACGATAAAAAATATATCCAGTATTTTTCCTACCCATTTGCCGAGTACAAATTGATGAATATCCGAAAGATCTCCGTTTACCATTTCTAATTGTCTATACATAAGAGACATAACTAAAATGGTTACGACTCCTGAAATAATAACAGACTGCCAAGAATCATACCCGGCAATGTTTGCAATAATTCGCTGAAAACCCAGTGCACCTACCCCTATTTGCATACCACAAGTGGTGTGGAAAACCAGATATGGTGAAAATTTTCGATTTTCTGGTATCATTTGTGGTTGCATGCCATTACCTCCGCTGATTGGTTACTCATCTATATCTTTCTTTCGCTTTGCATCCTTAGGAGGAAAGCGAAATGTATTCTTCGTTTGTAAATAAAGTGGTCGCAGTATTTGTTTATTAAAACCTAAGCGCACAATGGTATCCTTCAAATCAGGAAATCTTAAAGGATATAGCGGCTCCAAATATGGCCGTCCTAACGAAGTTAATCGAATTAAATGGGTTAAAAGGATGCAAAAACAAAATACGATACCAAGCAATCCCCAAAGCTGCGCAAATAGTAAAAATGGGAAGCGCAGAATACGAATGGTATTACCAATTTTATAAACAGGTGTTGTAAAGGACGCCAGCGCTGCCAAGGCAATTAAAATAAGCAGAACATTACTGGTAAAGCCTGCGTCTACAGAGGCTGTTCCAATAACGATACCACCCACGATACCGATTGTTTGTCCGATTTTTGTTGGTAGTCGTGCTCCAGCCTCACGTAACAGCTCAATCGTCAATTCCAGCACTAATGCTTCCAGAATAGGAGGGAATGGCACTCCTTGACGTGAACTAATTAATGTTGACATCAGGTTGGTGGGAATTAAATGATAGTGATAAGTTAAGGCAGCTACATATAATGGGGTAACCAATATTGAGAATAAAACGGCGAAAATCCGCAAAAGTCTAAAAAAAGTGGCAATCCCCCAGTTAATATAGTAATCCTCGAAAGATACGAAAAACTCGATAAGCGTTGTCGGACCAATTAAAGCATGAGGAGAACCATCCACCACAATGACGGCTTTCCCTTGACTTAATACACCTGCAGCTCGATCTGGTCTTTCTGTATCAAGAAAGACTGGGAAAGGGGAGGAATGATTGTCCGATAATATTTGCTCAATAAACGAACTATCACTAATCGCATCAAAATCAACGGCCTTCAACCTTTGCCTGAGGGTGTCAATATTTTCAGTATTAGCTGTTCCGTTAATATAAAGTAAGGCTACTTTGGTTTTGGAAAAGTTCCCAACCTTAAATTCTTCAATAATTAGCTCCTTAATAGGCAATCTTTTTCTAATTAGATTTAAGTTTTGATCAATCGATTCGATGAATGCTTCCTTTGGACCAATAACGCTAAATTCAATTTCAGGAGCACTTACGGTTCTTGTTACTTGTTGTTGAGCAGAAATAAAAGCAAACTTACTATTATTCTCGTGCTCTGTTCGAAGCAAAACATAGCCATTATATAATTTTTGCTCAATTTGTGATAAATCTGTACTTATCTCAAAATCTGCTACAGGCAGAATTTTATTAAGGTCTTCAATCTTTTCAAACCATTCCTCCAATAAATAAGGAAGAACATCTTTTTGAATAATTTCCTCATCTGTTAAGGTAGAAATAAATTTTAAGGAAAAATGCAAATTGGTTCGAGAATTGAAGAATTTTACCTCTTTCAAATCATGAGACTTGGGTTGATTTCCTTGCATATTTTGTTGTTGCGGTTGCTGGTTGCTAGTTGTCGCTTCTTTCTTTTTCCAACTTTTTTTAAAAAAATTCATATCCATTCCCCCGTATGGAAAATTTAATGGCCCAGTAATCTGAGGGAAAATCCAGCCATTTTATAACAATTAGTCTTTACCAATAAAAGGAGTAATATGTAAAAGAAGAGAAGACAGTAAAAAAAGCGGAGGGATGGAGGGTCAGGTTCCTTTTCCCAGAAGAAGAATAACAGGTATGCAGTTTCAAAAAGGCGAGAAAAGTAGGGGAAATGTTCCATAAAAAAATGGGGACGTTGTACCTGTCCCCATTTCCCTCTATTTATGTAAGAATATCTTTTCAATATCGTCCAGCATTAAGTTGGCAGCTATTACCCCGCCTGCTGTATTCCAGATTACGTCATTTACTTTATGAACATTTCCGGCTTTAGCAACTTTTAAGTTTTTAAAGAGAGGATCATTAATATATTCCTTTTCTAATGAGGATGCTCCTCCATCGCCAGTGTCATATGTGAAATAGAATAAAATATCTCCATCCATAGCTGGAATTCTTTCCTTTGTTAGATTACGCTCTGCAAAATCGTCTGCATCTTGTCCTTTAGCTCTTGCAAACCCAAGCTGGTCAAGAATAACACCTGCAAAGGTATCTTTATGATAAATACGAACATCTCCAGACATAAAACGTAAAAGAGATACCTTCATATTTGTTTTGTCTCCAAGTTTTTTCTTGATATCAGCGATTCGCTGATTAAATTGTTGGATTACTTCTTTTCCTTTCGCTTCTTGATTAACTGCTTTAGCATAAAGGGAGAAGTTCTCCTTCCAATCACCACGTAATGTTTCTGCAAATACAGTAGGAGCAATGGCGCTTAATTGATCATATATTTTTTCTTGGCGCATTTTGTTCCCAATAATTAAATCTGGATGCAGCTTTGCAATTGCCTCCACATTCACTTGATCCTCTGTACCAACAACTTTTACATTTTTCATTTTATCCTTAATGTGGTCATACCAAGGATTTCCTGTCCATGATTGAACTGCTCCAACAGGTTTTATACCTAATGCCAGTAATGCTTCTGTTCCCTCATTAGTTAAAATGACAACACGTTTAGGTGTTCCCTTAATAGTTGTTTTCCCCATTGCATGTTCAACTGTATAGTTTTTTCCTGCAGCATTACTATTTGTTCCTTTTTCCTTTTCCACTTCGCCAGATTTATTATTTCCACATGCAGCTAAAAGAAGAAGGGAAAGTATAGCAATTATGGTAAATATGGATTTTGTTTTCCCCATTATGTATGTACCTCCTCAATATGATTGATAATCATTATCATTTACTCCTCCTCCATCATATAAGTAGTGCAGCAGACTGTCAATATATAATTGAAAACGATTATCAAAATCATTGACTTCATGCTCAGCATTACCTAGACTAATGGTAGAGAATGATGGAAAGGTAAAAATGAAATGGTCTTAAAACAAAATTGGCAGAAGTTTATTGGAATTATAATAGCTGTCTTATGCTTGGTCTGTTTGATGGGGATGAGTGTAATATATGGATATACAGATACATCCATAAAAACAGCTATTCAGTCCTTTACACATTTTAATGGATCCAATAAGCATGTTATTATCACAACTGTTCGCTTACCAAGATCTCTTATTGCTGGTTCAGTAGGGGCATGTCTTGCAATGTCCGGTGTTATAATGCAAACTTTAACAAAAAATCCCCTTGCATCGCCAGGAATTCTTGGAATAAATGCAGGTGCGGGTTTTGCTGTTGTCATTGCAGTAACATTGTTTAATATTACGAGTTTACAAGCATTTGCTTGGGTATCATTTGCCGGGGCAGCATTAGCGGCAATTATTGTTTATTTATTAGGGAATACAGGCAGAGAAGGATTAACTCCTATGAAGCTTACCTTAGCGGGCGCTGCTATTGGTGCGTTATTTTCCTCCTTTACACAAGGTCTACTAACATTAAATGAATCGGCATTGGAACAAGTACTATTTTGGCTTGCTGGTTCTGTTCAAGGAAGAAAATTACAAATTTTAACATCTGTGCTGCCATATATGATAATTGGATGGGGTGCAGCACTCCTTTTAGCTGGAAAAATGAATATACTAGCTATGGGAGACGATGTGGCAAAGGGGCTTGGCTTAAAAATAGGCTTAGTCAAAATTGGTGCTGGTTTGATTGTTATCTTTCTTTCTGGAAGTGCAGTTGCAGTTGCGGGACCAATTGGATTTATTGGAATTGTCATTCCTCATATTGCTAGAAAAATAATAGGAATCGATCATCGCTGGTTACTCCCTTTTTCGGCGCTATTAGGAGGTATCTTACTGATTGCAGCAGATATTGCTGCTAGATATGTGATTATGCCATCAGAAGTGCCGGTTGGTGTAATGACTGCCATTATCGGTGCGCCATTCTTTATTTATTTAGCAAGGAAGGGGTTAACGAGTCGATGAGTCAATATAAAAGTTTACGTCTATTAAAAGGGAAAATATCATTTCTCCTTGACCGTCGCGCTCTCTGGACTACAGGTGCATTATTTCTTTTATTACTGGTTGTTTTTGTTATAAGTACTGGTTTAGGTGATATGAAATTAAATCCTGTAAGGGTTTTGAAAGTATTTTTTGGCGGAGGATCTTCCTTGGATCAATTGGTGGTGATGAAATTCCGCCTTCCTAGGATTATCGTTGCTTTGTTCGTTGGTATGGCTTTAGCTGTTGCTGGATCTATCTTACAAGGAATTATCCGTAATCCTCTGGCTTCGCCGGATATTATCGGTATCACGGGGGGAGCAAGTGCAGCTGTAGTTGGTTTTCTTGCGTTATTTAGCAATGCAGATAACATTTTAACTGTTAGTATTGATTGGTTACCAGTTGCAGCTTTTCTTGGAGCAACAATAGTCGCGTTTTTGGTATATTTTTTGTCCTGGAAAAATGGTGTTTCACCTATACGTCTAGTATTGATTGGTATCGGAATTTCCGCTGTTATGCAGGCAATCACGACAATGCTTATGTTAAAGGGACCAATTTATCGAGCTAGTGAAGCGAATATATGGATTACCGGTACAGTTAATGGCTCCAATTGGAGTAATGTATATATCATTATTCCAACGGTATTAGTACTTGTTATTATCTCATTTATATCAGCTAGAAGAATTAATATTCAAGAGTTAGGTGATGAACTTGCTACTGGTGTGGGAAGTTCTGTACAAAAACAGCGATTTTTTCTTTTAATCTTAAGCACAGCCTTAGTTGGCACAGCAGTTGCCTTCGCTGGCGGAATTGGATTTGTTGGATTAATGGCACCACATATGGCGAGAAGATTAGTAGGTTCAAGTTTCGGTGGCTTACTTCCGACTGCTGCATGTATAGGAGGAATACTTGTCATGCTTGCAGATTTAATAGGAAGGACAATTTTTCTGCCGCTTGAAATACCAGCAGGTGTTTTTACTGCAGCAATTGGTGCACCATACTTTATTTATCTATTATTTCGGGCAAAAACTGCATAGAACTTAATTAACAAAAACTTTTTGATTAGGAAGGAGTATACACCATGACCGGGACAATAGAAACAAAGTCTTTAACATTAGGATACGGTGATTCAATTATCATAAATGAATTAGATATCGCCATTCCGAAAGGTGAAATTACTGTTTTCATAGGAGGAAACGGGTGTGGAAAATCTACATTATTAAGATCAATTGCACGGCTTTTAAAGCCCGAATCAGGATCTGTCCTTTTGGATGGAAAGGATGTCGCAAAACTCCCTACAAAAGAAGTGGCGAAAAAATTATCCATTTTGCCGCAGTCTCCTGTTGCGCCGGAAGGGTTAACGGTACTTCAGCTTGTAAAGCAAGGTCGGTTTCCTTATCAATCATGGTTAAAACAGTGGTCTGAGAAAGACGAAGAGATTGTCATGAATGCATTAAAGGTAACCGGAATGGAAGAGTTCAAAGATCGTCATGTCGATGAACTTTCTGGAGGACAAAGACAGCGGGCATGGATTGCAATGACGCTAGCTCAGGACACGGATATCATTTTACTTGATGAACCGACAACCTATTTGGATTTGACACATCAGATTGAAATATTAGATTTATTATTTGAATTAAATGAGAAAGAAAAACGCACGATTATCATGGTACTACATGATATTAATTTGGCTTGCAGATATGCTCATAATATTGTTGCGATTAAAAACAAACAAGTATACGTTCAAGGAAAACCAGAAACCGTTATTAGCTGCCAAATGATAAGGGATGTTTTTGAAATGGACTGTCAAGTAACAATGGACCCGCTTTTTGGCACACCGCTTTGCATTCCCTTTGGAAAAGGTCGTTGTATTTTAAAGGATGAAGCCATCAATGCTATCTAATTTAACAGACAATGAAGCGAATGAACTATCAAAGTTCCGCTTTATCAATCAGATATCCGAGGGCAGGGGAAGTATTGCAGTTATCGAGTTATTTGATCATACAACATTAATAGAGCATCTAAATAATATTGGAAAACTAATTGGCTCACCAACACAAAGGGTTACAGCTTCTTTATTAACGAAAAGAATGGCTTTTTATGCAGTTATCCATTTATATACTATGAGTGTTTTAAACAAAAGGTTAAATGTTGATATAAAAAAAATGAAGCTTGTTGAAAAAGAAAATGATTTATTGTGGCTGCCGGATTTCTATCTAGGGGATTGTATCGTAAGTGAATCGTATGGTAATCGGACTCAATGGAGAGAAACGATTGTAGAAGATCTATTTACTCACTTTTTCCACCCATTGATAGAAGCACTTAGAGAGGCTACGAGATTTTCAAAAATGGTGATGTGGGAGAATATTGCTATTTATGTATTTTGGTTATATGAGACCATTATGAAGGAAGAAAAAGATATAGAAATAAAACAAAGAGCCGAAGATGATTTTCGTTATATATTGCAGGAGGCGGAAGGATCCTTATTTGGTCCATATTTACAAAATCCACTTGCTAGATTTAATGGTGAAAAAATATACCGTGAAGAATTTAATGAATGGATTCGTGTACGAAAAACTTGCTGCTTATCCAATTTATTAAACGCAAAAGACGGAAAAAGATGTAAAACATGCCCCAATGGGTGCAATATGTCTCCTTTTAAACAGGATACAGGGACAGGTCCCTCGTCCCAAAAAAGAAGCAGAGGATAATAAAAAAACGCCCCATTAAAGGATCAGGGGACGCCTTCTTATCCTAGGAAGCTGCTTCGGCCAGTAGGTCCACTATATGGACAGCTTCCACTTTGCTTGATAATCCTTCTCTTTCAATACCAAGCTTCATTTGTAGCAAACACCCAGGATTTGCTGTCACAATGGTGGTTGCATTTGTGGCTTTGGCATTTTTCATTTTCGAGTCTAGAATCTTCATCGACATTTCGGATTCAACAATATTATATATTCCGGCTGAACCACAGCAGCTGTCTGCATTGTTCATTTCGCGATATTCTACACCTTTGATTGCTTTCAATAATGTTCTCGGCGCATCGGAAGTTTTCATGACATTCCGCAAATGGCAAGAGTCCTGATAGGTTACAACACGATGTGATAATCGTAACGGAACTTTACGATGAAACTCTAAGTCTACTAGAATTTGAGTAATATCTTTCAGCTTATTTTTAAATGCAATCGCACGCTTTTCCCATTGAGGGTCGTCCTTTAGTAAATGATCATAGTCAATTAAAAAGGCTCCACAGCCGCCAGCATTTGTAATGATATAATCTGCGTTTATATTTTCAAAGGCTTCAATATTTCGCTTTGCCATTTCTATTGCTTTTGTTTTTTCTCCGCTATGGCCGTGCAGTGCTCCACAACAAGCTTGTGATTTTGGAATGACAATTTCACAGCCTGCTAATTGAAGCAGTTTGATTGTTGCTTTATTTGTAGCTAAAAACATAGTATCCATTAGACAGCCGGAAAAGAAAGCAACTCTTGTTGTTTTTACACCATGAGCCGGTAAATACTCGGGTCTGTTTTTCATTTCTTTTATAGTTGGCACCTTCGGCAACACTTTCTCCATGGTTGCCATGCTCTCAGGGAACAGCTTCATAAACCCAATTTTCCTAGTCATCTTTTGTAATCCGGACCGCTGATAAAACCCTAATAAACCAGTCACGGTTTGCATTCGGTTTTGATGTGGAAAAAGTCCTTCAAAAACAGCTTTTCGAATACTTTGTACTGGAATAGAATGCTTTTTGTTTTGATGAATAATATCTCTTGCTTCTTCCAGTAAATGACCGTATTTTACACCGGAAGGACAAACAGGCTCACAAGCCCGGCATCCTAAGCACAGGCTTAAAGATCGTTCTACATCCTCATCCGGTTCAATGATTCCATCCTTTACAGCTTTCATTAAGGCAATTCTACCCCGCGGAGAATGGATTTCCTGGAATCCGGATTCAATGTAAGTTGGACATGTAGGAAGGCAAAAACCGCATCTCATACAGTTTAGTAATTCATCCTCATCCATCCTTTCGGCAAATTGCTTTGCTATCATTGCTTGCTCGTTTACCGTTGTCATTTTGTCACCACCAAGCGTTTCCTACTCTCTTTCGCAAAAACCTTGCCAGGGTTCATAATATTGTTTGGATCGAAACTATCTTTGATTGCCTTCATCGCAGCAATTCCGGCTTTTCCTAGTTTCCATTCAAGATAAGGGGCTTTCATGGCTCCAACTCCATGTTCCCCGGTAATCGTACCTCCGAGTTCTATTGCTTTAGCAAAAATTTCTGCAAAAGCTTGTTCGACCCTTTCAATCTCGTCGCGATCGCGGATATCGGTAGGACATGTAGGATGGAGGTTGCCGTCCCCTGCATGACCGAAAGTTGCAATCCTGACATTATATTTATCAGCAATTTCATTGATAGCGCGGACCATATTCGCAATTTCAGATCTCGGGACTGTCGCATCCTCTAAAATAGTCGTTGGTTTTAATCTTGCCAAAGCAGAAAGCGCAGCACGTCTTGCAGCAGTTAAATTTTCTGCTTCTTCATTAGTCTTAGCAATTTGCACAGACTCCGCTAATTCTTCCTGACAGATTTCCGCTATTCTTTTCATATCCCGTTCTACAATTTCAGGAGAACCATCTTGCTCTATTAAAAGAACAGCCTTCACATTAGTTGGTAAACCAATTTTAGCGTAGTCCTCCACCGCAACTAATGTCGGTTGGTCTAAAAACTCAAGGGTTGCGGGAATAATCCTATTGGCGATAATTCTTGATACAGTTCTTGCAGCAGCTTCCATATCCTGATACAGTGCCAGCATCGTTTTCTTTGTTTCCGGCATTGGAATCAGTTTAAGTGTAGCTTCCGTGATGATACCAAGTGTACCTTCCGATCCAACAAATAGCCTTGTTAAATCATAACCAGCAACATCCTTCGCAAGCTTGCCGCCCGTTCGTATGATATCTCCATTAGGAAGAACAATTTCTAATGCCAAGACATAGTCACGGGTAACTCCATATTTTAGACCTCTTAGTCCACCTGAGTTCTCATTTAAGTTCCCCCCAATTGTTGAAATTTTCATCGAGCTAGGATCTGGGGGATAGAAAAGCCCTGCAGCCTCTACCGTCTTGGTCAAGTCAAGCGTAATAACACCTGGTTGAACGGTAACAGCAAGATTTTCTTCATCCAGCTCCAGAATTTTATTCATATGTTTGAATAAAATCACAATCCCTCCCTCTGTCGGACAAGTACCTGCACTGAGATTCGTACCAGACCCGCGTGGAACGATAGGAATTTTATATTCGTTGCATAGTTTTACGATTTGCGATACTTCCTTTGTATTTCGAGGTGCCACAATCATATCTGGCATAGATTGAAATTGCGGTGTGGCATCATAGGAATATACTAGTCTACCAGCCTTTGAATCATCGACGTTATCTTCGCCAACAATGGAAACGAAAGCATCTTTTAGAGTGGAAGTAATCAAGAAAACACACCTCCCGTAATATTTATTGATTTAAGTATAAAAAAAGCGAGGAATCCTCGCTATGTATATTTGAACAAAAAAAATGTAAAATTGACTTTCTAATTTGTATTATTATCTAAAATCTGTAAACATAAGTAAAGAATTGTTTGATCTCTTGGTTTTTTAGGATTTAAACCAGTTAATTCCTCCGCCTTTTTTAGCCTGTAATGTAAGGTATTAATATGTATATGCAGATGATTAGCGGTTTCTTTAATAGAGTAGTCATATTGAAAATATGCTTTTATAGTATCAAGAAGTTCGTGCTCCTTTAATATTGGTTTAAGTGTGCGTTCTACAAATAACATCTTTGTCTCCATTCGCATATCATCCATAATCATCTCTAAAGTGAGGTCATCATCGAATGCAATCCAATCTTTTTCCTTTACAGAACAGAGAGCGCGTTCAGCTTGTAAAAATGTCTTTTTTAAATCCTTCGCGGATACAATATTCCCCACTCCAAAAATAAGTTCTTCTTTCATTTTTGTTTTTAAAAGGTTCAGTTTTTGTTTTAGCTGTTTCTTCTCAAGCGGCTTGTCAGCATCGAGTAATAATAAGAAGCGATCTTGCCCCCATCTTACCATTACATCTTTATTTTCTAAGGTATTCTGCCACTTTTTAATGAATGGTTCGCTTGTTAGCTGATTTTGCAGAACCTTGACCATAACTAATTGTCTAGGTACAGTTAAATCAATTCCAAGTCTTTCCCCACGATTGATAAAAGTGGAATCCCATTCTCGAAGCTCCAGCCAATCAAAAACAAATGTCTCCATTGCCCGAATATGTCGACTTGTTTCCTCCATATAGATGTTTTCTTTAATCAGAAGTTCGGTCATCTTTTTTAATAATTCCCCATACTGTGACACTGCTTCCGGACTCCCAGTAATTCCAATGACACCAACTACATTATCTCCAGAAAAAATAGGCAAATTGATGCCAGCCTTCACTCCTGTTAGCTTTTTTTCATCTTCTTGTGTGATAATCAGCTTCCTTTCAGTTCGACAGGTTATTAAAGCGCCTTCATGAAACTGACCAATTCTCGTGTAATTGGTTGCAGCAATAATAATTCCGTTCGTATCCATTAGGACTATCTCTTCATTTAATAATTTGCGAACTTCTTGAACTATCTTTTTAGCTAAACTAGCTTGTAACAAAATTGGCACCTCGTCTTGCAGTTTACTTTACTCCTATTATAGATGAAATATTTGTTAAAAGTATAAAAGGTTGAGTATCTAAATTTGCTTGAAAGTTTCTCGTGGCCATAGAAAAAAACGAGAAACTTTGTTTTCGCCCGGTTAATTTTTTTTACTTCATAATCTTGAATGTAACCTTTATTACAGAAAAGGTAGAATGTGTCCGAAGCAGTTGGAAAGAGATAAGAACGGGCACATTCAATGAAGGAAAGAGCCCGAAGTTGTTGGAAAGGCAAAAGAACGGGCAAATTGAGCGAAGGAAAGAGCCCGAAGTTGTTGGAAAGTCAAAAGAACGGGCACAATCAGTGAAGGAAAGAGCCCGAAGTTGTTGGAAAGTCAAAAGAACGGGCACAATCAACGAAGGAAAGTGCCCGAAGTTACAGGAAAGACAAAAAATCGGTCATATTCAATACTTGTTCCTATCATCTAATAATTCTCTACTCTAATGCATTTGATTTCCATATGGGAATTGCGAAGAATATTGCTGATGCTGCTGATAAGATTGCTGCATTTTTTGTTGATCTGCTTCTTCAAGCTTATACCAGCCTTTGCGAAACATGATATTATAGAGCTCGCGCTGCTCATTTTGAGTTTCGTTAAAAATAGATAATAAATCTTGATAAAGACCTTGGTGACTTGCTTCGTTTAATGCATTGTTATAAGAAGCAGTCATATATTTCTCCATTGATAATAAATCATTTGCAAAGTCACGGTCATTCATTTGTGGTGTTTTTGGAACTTGCGTTTGTGGATTCTGTATACCTTCTTGGTTTTGCATAGTAGAACACCTCCTATAATTACATCATTGGTTGATTTTGTTGAATGGATTGGTTGGCTTGCTGCAAATGGTGCTGAAGATGACCGAGAATTTGACTATAGTGACGTTGGTGCATCTCTCCACATTTTTCACAAGCAGCTTTTATTTCTTGATCTTGACAATGCTCAGCTGCAAAATGTGCTTTTTTCATGGCAAGCAAATTCCAAGCTAACATGTCGTCAATATAAGACAAATCCTTCGTAGAAATAATGCTTGGTGGCTGGTTCATTGACGTTTGCTGATTTTGTTGTTGATATGGCTGCTGCATAGCAATACCTCCTTTAATGGTTAACGTTTTTTATATTGGTTATTTTGACTATTTACTTTTCCGCCGCCATCCCCTTCAACCGTAGGACCTGCATTTCCTTTTACACTTGCTGCACTTACACCAGCCTTGGATGGATTTTTCTTAAGTCTTGCCATCGCCAATATCACCTCCAAATGCGTTTCTAAAAATTAGAATTCCCATTAACATCTTTAATATGACTTAAATGTCATTTCATTAGGCGAAGTGAAATGATAAAAGAAAGAGGGATATCTTAGAAGATTGCTTATTGTCTGATCCATAATTAAAATTTATAAATTTTTTGAGAATTAATTATTGATGGAATTTGAATATTCATTTATATTAGAAGTAGTAAAACTCATTCGCGAGATATTTTTTTGGCAGTAAAATGAATGAGTATTCATTCAAAGTATCGTCGAAGGGGGAAATATCATTGGGTTACAGTATTAAAAAAGCAGCTGTTTTAGGATCTGGTGTAATGGGCTCAGGCATTGCTGCTCATTTGGCGAATATCGGGATTCCGACATTATTGTTGGATATTGTACCGAAAGAACTAACGAATGATGAGGCCGCTAAGGGTTTAACATTAGAGGATAAAGCAGTTCGAAATCGATTTGCAAATAATGCGGTGCAAAAACTATTGAAACAAAAACCAGCTCCATTAACTACAAAGGACAGTCTAACATTGATCGAGACAGGCAATATGGAAGATGACATAGCAAAGCTTTCAGAAGTAGACTGGATCATTGAAGTAGTTGTGGAAAACTTGAATGTAAAAAAGATCGTATTTGAACAAGTAGATAAATATCGTAAGCAGGGTACTATCGTAAGCTCTAATACATCAGGAATTTCTGTTGAAGCAATGGCGGAGGGCCGTTCCGAGGATTTTAAAAAGCATTTCTTAGGTACGCACTTTTTTAATCCGCCGAGATACCTAAAGCTGTTAGAAGTTATACCAACCAAAAATACAGATGCAAAAGTTCTAGAGTTTATGAAAACTTTTGGTGAAGATGTTCTTGGCAAAGGTGTTGTAGTTGCAAAAGATACACCTAACTTTATTGGAAACCGGATTGGAACTTATGGTCTTTTAATAACGGTTCAAGAGATGCTCAAAAGTGGATACAGCATCGGTGAAGTAGACTCTGTAACGGGTCCACTACTAGGAAGACCGAAAAGTGCAACGTTCCGTACTCTTGATGTGGTAGGGTTGGATACATTCATCCATGTGGCAAATAACGTATATGAACAAGTGGAAGGAAAAGAAAAGGAAGTATTTGCAGTACCTGATTTCATGAAAAAAATGTTTGAAAAGGGTTGGTTAGGTAGTAAATCTGGCCAAGGTTTCTACTTGAAAAAAGGAAAAGAAATATTAGAACTTAATCCAGAAACCTTGGAATATGAAGAACGGAAGAAGTTAACTTCACCATCCTTACAAATGGCAAGTCAACAAAAAGGAACAGCCGCAAAAATGAAAGCGCTAATATATGCAAAGGACAAGGTTGGCAGCTTATTATGGAATATTATGGCTCCGGTCCTTGTGTACTCAGCAGAATTATTGGATGTGATTGCGGATGATATCGTTTCGATTGATAACGCCATGAAATGGGGATTTGGATGGAAGTTTGGTCCATTTGAAACTTGGGATGTAATTGGTGTTGAGAAATCGGTTCAGTTAATGGAAGAGTCAGGATTAATAGTTCCATTATGGGTAAAAGACATGCTGGAAAAAGGAATTAATTCTTTCTATAAAGAGGAAGACGGAGTTTCATTTTACTATCACAAAGGCGAATACAAACAAGTAAAGCGCAATCCTAAGATAATTGATTTAAGTCAATTGAAAAAACAAGGTAAATTAATCAAAAAGAATACTGGTGCAAGTCTAATTGATATTGGAGATGGGGTTGCATTATTAGAATTCCATTCCCCAAATAATGCAATTGGCCTTGATATTATTCAGATGATTAATTTTGCCGTCGATGAGGTCGACAAACATTATAAAGGGCTTGTCATCGGAAATCAAGGAAAGAACTTCTGTGTTGGTGCCAACTTAGCCTTAATGCTGATGGAAGCACAGGACGATAACTTCTTTGAATTAGATATGGTTGTGCGTCAGTTCCAAAATGCAATGATGAAAATTAAGTATAGTCCAAAACCAGTAGTAACAGCACCATTTGCGATGACATTAGGCGGTGGAGCCGAAGTTTGCCTTCCATCCGCACATATTCAAGCTACAATGGAAACCTATATGGGTCTTGTAGAAGTAGGGGTTGGTCTCCTTCCTGGAGGAGGCGGAAACAAAGAACTTTACATTAAGCACTTGAGAAATATGCCTAATGGTATTGAGTTTGATTTGCAAAAGGTTGCAAACAAAGTATTTGAAACGATTGCTATGGCGAAGGTCTCAACTTCTGGTGAAGAAGCACGCTTAAATAATTTCTTAAGTAAAGCAGACGGCATCAGTGTAAATGGCGATCATCAATTGTATGATGCGAAACAAGCTGTTCTAGCTCTTTATGCAAAAGGATATAAACCACCTGTTCGCAAAAAAATTCCAGTAGTCGGTGAAACAGGATATGCGACGCTTTTACTAGGTGCACAAGCAATGCATTTGTCAGGTTACATTTCTGAGCATGACATGAAGATAGCAAAGAAAATTGCATATGTGATTGCAGGTGGTAAGGTGCCATACGGAACAGAAGTAGATGAGCAATATCTGCTTGATTTAGAAAGGGAGGCGTTCCTAAGCTTAATTGCAGAAGGAAAGACACAGCAAAGAATGCAATATATGCTGGCAAAGGGAAAGCCATTGAGAAATTAACATAGTATTCTTCTAAATAATTGGACATATATTCGAAAGGTGATTTTATCTAGCAGTATATCGCCTGGAAAGAGGGGAAGAAAATGCGTGAAGCGGTCATTGTAGCTGGTGCAAGAACACCGGTTGGAAAGGCAAATAAAGGCACACTTGCCAATGTTCGTCCTGATGATTTAGGAGCATTGGTGGTCAAAGAGACATTAAAAAGGGCCGGAAACTATGAAGGAAATATAGATGATTTAATCATCGGGTGCGCGATGCCGGAAGCGGAACAAGGATTAAATATGGCCCGTAATATCGGAGCTCTTGCTGGGCTGCCAGATACAGTTCCAGCCGTAACCATTAATAGATATTGCTCTTCAGGGCTTCAAGCAATTGCATATGGGGCAGAACGAATTATGCTTGGAGCATCGGACACCATTTTAGCAGGCGGTGCGGAATCTATGAGTCTTGTACCGATGATGGGGCATGTGGTACGCCCTAATGCGACGCTGGCTGAAACAGCACCACAATATTATATGGGAATGGGTCATACTGCCGAACAAGTTGCAACAAAGTTCGGGGTTTCTCGTGAAGATCAAGACGCCTTTGCCGTTCGCAGTCATCAAAAGGCAGCGAAAGCAATTGCAGAGGGAAAATTTCAGGATGAGATTGTTCCTGTCGATGTGACGCTTCGTTCCGTCGATTCCAATCATAAATTAGTAGAAAAAAAGATTACATTTACACAAGATGAAGGGGTTCGGCCTGATTCAACCGTTGAAGTTTTAGGAAAGCTTCGTCCAGCTTTCTCCGTAACAGGAAGTGTTACTGCCGGAAATTCATCTCAAACAAGTGACGGAGCGGCTGCCGTACTATTAATGGATAATGAAAAAGCAAAATCATTGGGCTATAAACCAATGGCAAAATTCCGTTCCTTTGCAGTAGCGGGGGTTCCACCTGAAATCATGGGGATTGGTCCAGTTGAAGCGATTCCGAAAGCATTGAAAATTGCTGGATTAGAATTATCCGATATTGGTTTATTTGAATTAAACGAAGCATTTGCATCCCAATCCATTCAAGTGATTCGCAAACTCGGTCTAAATGAAGAGATTGTTAATGTTAACGGAGGAGCCATTGCTCTTGGACATCCGCTCGGCTGTACTGGAACCAAATTAACTCTTTCACTTATTCATGAAATGAAAAGACGCAACGTACAATTTGGAGTAGTAACGATGTGTATCGGTGGCGGTATGGGGGCAGCAGGAGTATTTGAACTTATTTCATAATGAAAAAGCAAATTCGGTAATGATTAAATAGCCCTAATTCATACGCACAAATGTATACGATTAGGCGTAAGAATGCCATCAATATTATGTTAAAGAATATTAAGGAGGAAATTACCATGACAAATCAAACCGAAAAATTGATTAAAGGCGGCAGCTTTTTAATTGAAGATATTTCTTATGAACGAATCTTTACACCGGAAGACTTTTCTGATGAGCAAAAAATGATTGCAAAAACGACGGAGGATTTTATTGATAATGAAGTATTGCCACAAGTAGAGTATTTAGAAAAACATGAGTTTGACCGTTCAGTCAAACTGTTAAAATCTGCTGGAGAACTTGGCTTATTAGGAGCAGATGTACCAGAAGAATACGGTGGTCTTGATCTCGACAAAGTAAGCTCTGCATTAATCGCTGAAAAAATGGCAAAGTCTGGTGGTTTCTCTATTTCCCATGGTGCCCATGTGGGAATCGGTTCACTTCCTATCGTATTATTCGGAAACGAAGAGCAAAAGCAAAAATATCTGCCTGCTCTGGCTACTGGTGAAAAAATTGCCGCTTATGCATTAACAGAGCCTAGTTCAGGATCCGATGCGCTTGGAGCAAAAACAGTGGCAAAATTGAATGATGCAGGTACTCATTACATTTTAAACGGTGAAAAGCAATGGATTACAAATGCCGGATTCGCAGATGTATTTGTTGTTTACGCAAAAATTGATGGCGATAAATTCTCCGCATTTATCGTGGAACGTGAATTTCCGGGTGTATCAACAGGCGCTGAAGAGAAAAAAATGGGTATAAAAAGTTCCTCTACACGAACTCTAATACTAGAAGATGCAGAGGTACCTGTCGAAAATCTATTAGGTGAAGTTGGGAAAGGACATAAAATTGCCTTTAATATCCTAAACATTGGCCGTTATAAGCTAGGAGTGGGTACAGTTGGTGGTGCAAAAAGTGCTTTTGAAATTACTGCAAAATATGCGAACCAACGTAAGCAATTTAAGACACCAATTTCTAATTTTAATTTAACAAAAGAAAAACTTGCAACAATGGCAGCGAAAATCTATGCGTCAGAAAGTTCTGTTTATAGGACAGTAGGACTTTTCGATGAAAGAATGAGCCAATTAACAGAGGAACAATCTAAAAACGGCTTAGAGGTTGCAAATTCCATTGCTGAATATGCAATAGAATGCTCCTTGAACAAAGTATTCGGATCTGAGGTCCTTGATTATGTAGTGGATGAAGGCGTACAAATTCATGGCGGATATGGTTTCATGGATGAGTATGAAATTTCAAGAGCTTACCGTGATTCCCGTATTAACCGTATTTTTGAAGGAACAAATGAAATCAACCGTCTAATTGTTCCTGGTACCTTCATGAAAAAGGCATTAAAGGGTGAATTACCTCTACTTCAAAAAGCACAAAGCTTACAAGAAGAGCTAATGATGATGATGCCTGAGGAAGTAGGCGATGCTCCATTAGACCAGGAAAAATATTTAACTCGCAATGCGAAAAAGGTTGCATTGATGATTGCAGGATTAGCGGCGCAGAAATATGGAACTGCTCTGGAGCAAGAACAAGAAATATTGGTGAATGTAGCAGATATTGTTTCCTTAACTTATTCTATGGAATCAACGGTACTTCGTACGGAAAAAGCACTTGTAAGAGATGGTGCAGATAAGTCTGAGCAGAAACTTCTGTATACCCAAATTTTTTGCCAAGAAGCCTTCAATGAAATTGAACAATTGGCGAAAGAATCGTTAGTAGCAATAGAAGAAGGCGATACATTAAGAATGATGTTATCAGCATTGCGAAAATTAACACGCCACAATCCTATTAATGTTATTGCGAAAAAACGTGAAGCTTCTGTCAAACTTATTGAAGCGGAGAAATACGTTCTTTAATAGAAATGAGCCAACTGATCTTTCGATTGGTTGGCTCATTTTTTTAATAAACGGGCATCCTAAGTAAGAATTATTTTCGTTTTGATGGCTCTACTGAAATTTACAATCCTATTGGTTCCTTGGATTAATGACTTCGGATAGATAGTACCATTCCTGCTGCGATAGTCATTATCTCTGGTATTTCATACATTTTTAGTAGTCAGTATATTATTTGACCGGCAGCCATCTTTTAAAGAAGAGCATTCTGATTTTCCAATAAACTTATGATCGCCGCTTGGAGAAGGTATATATAATTCGTTAAAAATCCAAGAATTCGGAAAAACCTTATCGTTTGTCTACTATTGATTTTGATCTATCAAATGATTATGGCTCCTATGTTAACATATGGTTATATGCAGGATTTTTATCGGGTAAAACGAAAATGGGTATAGAGTGTAAACTTATCATTTCCCTTTACAATAGAAGGTAAAATATAATAAATGTCGAATAGTATTATTACAGCATCGAATGAACGATCGATAAGAATAGGAGTGACATAGATGTCTTTGACTTTTTATTGGTATCCTAAATGCGGTACATGCCGTAAAGCTAAAAAATGGTTGGAAGAGCATAATGTTCCGTTTACGGAAGTACATATAGTTGAAACACCGCCCTCCAAACAAGAATTAGCAAAGTTATACCATTTAAGTGGAGTAGAGTTGAAAAAATTCTTTAATACAAGTGGTCAAAAATATCGTGAGCTTGGATTAAAGGATAAAATAAATAGTGCAACAGAGGATGAATTGCTTGATTTACTTGCATCTGAAGGTATGTTAATAAAGCGTCCACTAGTCACAGATGGAGAAAAAGTATCTATTGGATTTAAGGAAGAAGAATTTGCGCAAAAATGGCTATAAGAATATAGAATATCTTGATTTATACACAGCTTTTATGTAAATATAAACATGTTAAGCTACTAATCATGAGTCGATTATCGGCATAATGAGATAGGCTGGGTGAGTACATATTTATAGGATTTTCACCTTTTATTTTGAACATAATGATGGAGGGATTTTTCAATGAGTTTACCAAGTGAATTACGTTATTCAGAAGAGCATGAATGGGTGAAAGATGAAGGGGAAAATGTTCGCATTGGAATTACAGACTTTGCACAATCTGAACTAGGAGATATCGTTTTTGTAGAGCTTCCTGAAGTTGGAACAGAGGTACAAGTAAACGAACCATTCGGCAGTGTCGAATCTGTTAAAACAGTGTCAGAGCTTTATGCACCAATTAGCGGAAAAGTGGTTGCTGTGAACGAAGAATTAAATGACAGTCCTGAATTTGTAAATGAGTCTCCATATGAAAAGGCATGGATGATTGTTGTAGAACCGTCCAATAAGGAAGAACTAAATGAACTATTGACTGCAGAAAAATATCAAGAAATGATTAACGAAGAATAATAAAAAACACCTTGGTATATCCAAGGTGTTTTTCCATAGATAGGTGGTAAACAATGAAAGAGCAAACATATGAAGAATTCACTAAAATGATGGAAAATAAAGAAGATAACTTTACCCTCTACTTATATACTCCGTTATGTGGAACGTGCCAGGTTGCAGGAAAAATCTTAAGTATAACAGAAGAACTATTCCCATCCCTGCATATGTTTAAAATGGATTTAAATTACTCTCCGAAACTTGCAGAGGATTTTCAGGTTGAAAGCGTCCCTTGCTTACTTTTATTCCAAAATGGACAGTTAAAGGAAAGAGTCTATGCTTTTCACTCTGTTCCTTTTATATATGAAAAATTGAATTCGTTTTATAATAGAGAATCTAATTAACAATAATTTATACCGATGTTAGCTAAATAATTACATATTTCTTGGGAAATAGCTGAGACAACCGTCATAAATTGATGATAGTTGTCCTTTTTTGTTCTTAAGTGCGAAAGTTGCAGATAAATATTGGGAGGAATTATTCCGGAGCATAAAGTATTTTACAATTAAATAAATGATTGAGGATGATTTTAATGGAAGCCTGTATAAGTAAATTAAAATACCATTTTATTGCTAGAAGTCATCTACATACTTTACTGCCAAGTGAGCCTTTTACCTTTTGTATATGTACAGAAAAGGATTCATGGATTATACAATTATCCAAAGATGGCTTTTCCTATGAAAAGTCCAATCAAGCAGATGAAATAGCTACAAAAATTATCACTGTATCATCTGTTGCGTTTGAACTTTTAAAAGGAAAAGTGCGATTATCCAAATTGAAAAAATATAATGATATTGTTTATGAGGGATCTTTTCGGCACTTCCTCTTATTAGAATCGATTTTATGGCTTTGTCGGGATTATGAGAAGGGAATGGAAGCGATTTCTGTGTAAATGTTTAATAAAAAGATTTACTTAACAATATTTTTCCTTTGACATGATGAATTAATGCATGATAAAATCACTATCGTAATTAATTAAATGAATTTAATTTCAATTGAATAAATGTGTGCTCTTATCAAGAGAGGTGGAGGGATGTGCCCTATGAAACCCGGCAACCATCAGCGACTAACTGAAATGGTGCCAATTCACACAAAACAATGATAGATATTGTTTTGGAAGATGAGAGAAAGGATATTTGTTAATACGTGCCTTTCTGCTCGCCTGCGGAAAGGCATTTTTAATTTTTTTAAAAAAAAGAAGAAATTTAAACTTATGGACGAACTTTTTGAAAAGTTGTCTACGTCTAGTTTCAGCATCTACGGATTTCTCTGTCTCTTCCCTAAGATAAGTCAACATCAGCTAGTGTGTATTCCTTATCTCAGGCGAAGACTACGAAGGTGAAATAATATTACAAATTTCATAGATCCGTACGCCCAATGAGCAAGGCGCTTTTGTATTTGTTCTATTGGGACAATCGAGAAAAAAGAAGGTGAAGAATTTGATCACGATTCAACAAGTGAAAAAACAGTTCAAAACTAAAAATAAAGTGGTAACAGCTGTTGATAATATCGATTTACAAATTAATGAAGGGGAAATTTTCGGGGTCATCGGATATTCAGGAGCTGGAAAAAGTACGCTTATCCGAATGTTAAATGGGTTAGAACTTCCAACGTCTGGTGTAGTACAAGTCGCGGGACAGGAGATTTCAAAAATTAAGGGAAAAGCCTTACGAAAAGCAAGACAAGATATCGCAATGATTTTTCAGCATTTTAATCTATTATGGTCTCGCACAGTTCGTGAAAATATTGCTTTTCCATTAGAAATTGCCCGCGTACCAAAAAACGAACGTATGAAAAGAGTGGATGAGCTGATAAAGCTCGTTGGGCTTGAGGGAAGAGAAAATGCCTATCCATCCCAGTTAAGTGGAGGACAAAAGCAAAGAGTAGGGATTGCTCGTGCCTTAGCCAATAATCCGAAAGTTCTTCTTTGTGATGAGGCTACTTCAGCTCTTGACCCACAAACAACGGATTCGATATTAGATTTATTAGTAGATATCAATAAACAATTGGGACTAACCATTGTATTAATTACACATGAAATGCACGTCATTCGAAAAATTTGCCATCGGGTTGCAGTAATGGAAAATGGAAAGATAGTAGAGACAGGGCCGGTTTTAGAAGTCTTTAAAAACCCTAAGCAGAAAATTACAAAACGCTTTGTCAGCCAAGTATCTGATCAAGAAGATGCAAATGAAGTAGTATCTCATTTACTTCGAAAGTATCCTGATGGTCAAGTGATAAAGCTAACATTTATCGGCGCTGGTGTTGAACAACCTGTTATTACCGATTTAATTCGGAAGTTTCCATTGACTGTGAATATTCTTCAAGGAACTATTTCGCAAACACAAAATGGATCCTATGGAACGCTTTTCCTTCATTTAGTTGGGAAAGAAACAGAAATGAATAACGCAGTAAATTACTTGAAAGAACAGCAGGTTGGAGTGGAGGTGCTACAAGCAAATGATTGAAAAATTATTTCCGGATGTTGTTTGGCAAGATATGTGGGACGCTACAAAAGAAACACTTTACATGTCCTTTTGGTCAGTTCTTGCAACATTTATTCTTGGTATCATATTAGGATTATTATTATTCTTAACAGCTAAAGGAAACATATGGGAAAATTGTTTCATCAATTCCATTATTGGTGCGGTTGTAAATATATTCCGGTCTATTCCATTTATTATTTTAATTGTATTATTAATTCCTTTTACAAAAATAATAGTAGGAACGATCATTGGAGAAGATGCTGCATTGCCAGCACTGATTGTCGGTACTGCTCCTTTTTATGCAAGACTTGTAGAAATTGGACTCCGCGAAATTGACAAAGGTGTTATAGAGGCAGCCAAATCAATGGGAGCTACTACTACAACTATTATATTTAAAGTTCTATTACCTGAATCTATGCCTGCAATTGTTTCAGGTATAACGGTAACGGCCATTGCAATTGTTGGATATACGGCTATGGCCGGGGCAGTAGGTGCAGGTGGGTTAGGAAACGTTGCATATATGGATGGGTTTGAAAGAGGCCGTACAAATGTAACGGTTGTTGCAACAGTACTTGTATTAATTATTGTGTTTATCATCCAATTTATTGGAGATTTTATAACAAAAAAATTAGATAAACGTTAAATTTATTAGGAGGTTTTAGTAATGAAAAAATGGTTAGGTATTTTCATAGCTTCTTTATTAATTGTTTCACTAGCTGCATGCGGCTCGAAAAATTCATCTAGTAATAGCGATAGCAAACTTACAAAATTAGTTGTAGGTGCGTCAAATACACCTCATGCTGTAATTCTAGAAAAAGCAAAGCCGATTTTGAAGAAAAAAGGCATTGATTTGCAAATTGAAAAGTATACAGATTATGTAATACCAAATAAAGCATTAGATTCTGGTGAACTCGATGCAAACTATTTTCAGCATATTCCTTATTTAGAACAACAAATGAAAGACAATGGCTATAAATTTGCAAATGCTGGTGGAATTCACATTGAGCCGATGGGAATCTATTCAAAAAAATATAAATCACTAAAAGACCTTCCAAATGGAGCAAAAATTTTAATGAGTAATTCTGTAGCAGACCACGGAAGAATTCTATCTTTATTTGAAGCAAATGGGCTAATAAAACTTAAGCCAGGTGTCGATAAAACAAAAGCAACTATTAAAGATATTGTAGATAATCCAAAACATCTTAAATTCGACTATAAATATGATCCTGCATACTTAACAACCGCTTATAAACATGGTGAAGGCGATGCAGTAGTTATTAATTCTAACTTTGCAATTGATGTAGGTTTAAATCCTCTTAAAGATTCTATTGCTATTGAAGGAAAGAATTCACCATATGTGAATGTAATTGCAGTTCGCAAAGGTGACGAAAATAAAAAAGCAATCAAAACGCTAGTGGACGTATTACACTCAAAAGAAATTCAAGACTTCATCTTAAAAGAATGGAAAGGTGCAGTTGTACCTGTATCCGCAAAATAATACATGATCAGTTAATGCTCCGGGTTGCCCCGGGGCATTTTTTGCATACAATCCACCTTATTGGAGTATTTAGAACAATTTTTAAGAATACCTTCTATATAATATTTGTTATGGAGCCGCAGAAGTGATTAGTGTAGATAATGGAAGAAAATCAACTTTGTTTTATCATGTTTTTCTTGTTACCATGAAAAATGTAAATAAAAAGAAGGGATTGGTTCATTATTAACTCTCTTAAAATCAAGTACACAACTGACATGGAAAAAGCATTGCACAGTGCACATGGTGTAGGTTATGAAGTGTACAAGCGAAAGCATGGAGTAAGGATGCAAATTGAGAAAAAAAGAGAGAGGGAATATATTAACTCCCAACGAATTGTAGCAGACCTTGGTCGTAAATTAACTACTGGAATAAATTAATGAAAGAAAGCCGGCATTCTTAGCGCCGGCTTTCTTGTGGCTATATTTGTATCGGTTATGGCTTTGTGTATTGAAGATACTATCCTAGGTAAGCTTTAATTTTAGGCCATCTTTTTACGTAAAAGAAGTTTAATCGAAAGTGGAATGACGAACTTATTATGATTACAAATTTACATAACAATAATGTTCAAGAAAAGAGCTTTTGATTACGTAAAACATACGTGGTAAATTAGATGTTGTGAGTAATATACTACAATATTTTTTAATCATCGTTCTTGGTTGTTTTTACTTTTAATTTGTTATAAGATTAGAATGAGAATAGATTGAGAATGAGATGTAGAAATTTTTATATACAACGGAGGTATAATCATGGCAGGTTCAACGTTAATTATTAAGGATCTTCATGTTGAAATTGAAGGGAAAGAAATCTTAAAAGGTGTAAATTTAGAGATTAAAGGCGGAGAAATCCATGCAATCATGGGTCCGAATGGTACTGGTAAATCCACTTTATCATCTGCGATAATGGGTCATCCTAAATATGAAGTCACACAAGGCTCCATCACTTTAGATGGCGAAAATGTTTTGGAAATGGAAGTAGATGAGCGCGCACGTGCAGGTCTTTTCTTAGCGATGCAATATCCAAGCGAAATCGCTGGGGTAACAAATGCTGACTTTTTACGTTCTGCAATCAATGCACGTCGTGGAGAAGGCAATGAAATTTCTTTGATGAAATTTATTCGTGAGTTGGATAAAAAAATGGAATTTCTAGAAATGGATCCGGATATGGCACAACGTTATTTAAATGAAGGATTTTCAGGCGGAGAGAAAAAACGCAATGAAATTCTTCAATTGATGATGCTTGAGCCAAAACTAGCTATTCTTGATGAGATTGACTCTGGATTAGATATCGATGCCTTGAAAGTAGTATCAAAAGGTATCAACGAAATGAGAAGCAGTGAGTTTGGTTGTCTAATCATCACTCACTACCAACGTTTACTTAACTATATAACTCCTGACTTTGTTCATGTTATGATGCAAGGCCGTGTTGTAAAATCCGGCGGTCCTGAATTGGCTCAGCGCCTAGAAGCAGAAGGATACGATTGGATTAAGCATGAATTAGGTATTGAAGACGAAACTGT
>Ga0224736_1030_pt1 | contig 48387 bp, 44 predicted proteins | sample IA12soil_MG_GH6A_FD_161628 | JGI IMG/M metagenome (GOLD analysis project Ga0224736, IMG submission 161628) | Enriched cells from agricultural soil in Iowa, United States - IA12soil_MG_GH6A(-) | ecosystem: Environmental > Terrestrial > Soil > Agricultural land | place: USA: Iowa | collected 2017-05-08
ACGGTACCTAACCAGAAAGCCACGGCTAACTACGTGCCAGCAGCCGCGGTAATACGTAGGTGGCAAGCGTTGTCCGGAATTATTGGGCGTAAAGCGCGCGCAGGCGGTTTCTTAAGTCTGATGTGAAAGCCCACGGCTCAACCGTGGAGGGTCATTGGAAACTGGGAGACTTGAGTGCAGAAGAGGAGAGTGGAATTCCACGTGTAGCGGTGAAATGCGTAGAGATGTGGAGGAACACCAGTGGCGAAGGCGACTCTCTGGTCTGTAACTGACGCTGAGGCGCGAAAGCGTGGGGAGCGAACAGGATTAGATACCCTGGTAGTCCACGCCGTAAACGATGAGTGCTAAGTGTTAGAGGGTTTCCGCCCTTTAGTGCTGCAGCTAACGCATTAAGCACTCCGCCTGGGGAGTACGGCCGCAAGGCTGAAACTCAAAGGAATTGACGGGGGCCCGCACAAGCGGTGGAGCATGTGGTTTAATTCGAAGCAACGCGAAGAACCTTACCAGGTCTTGACATCCTCTGCTAACCCTAGAGATAGGGCGTTCCCCTTCGGGGGACAGAGTGACAGGTGGTGCATGGTTGTCGTCAGCTCGTGTCGTGAGATGTTGGGTTAAGTCCCGCAACGAGCGCAACCCTTGACCTTAGTTGCCAGCATTCAGTTGGGCACTCTAAGGTGACTGCCGGTGACAAACCGGAGGAAGGTGGGGATGACGTCAAATCATCATGCCCCTTATGACCTGGGCTACACACGTGCTACAATGGATGGTACAAAGGGCTGCGAGACCGCGAGGTTAAGCCAATCCCATAAAACCATTCTCAGTTCGGATTGCAGGCTGCAACTCGCCTGCATGAAGCCGGAATCGCTAGTAATCGCGGATCAGCATGCCGCGGTGAATACGTTCCCGGGCCTTGTACACACCGCCCGTCACACCACGAGAGTTTGTAACACCCGAAGTCGGTGAGGTAACGCAGACGCGAGCCAGCCGCCGAAGGTGGGACAGATGATTGGGGTGAAGTCGTAACAAGGTAGCCGTATCGGAAGGTGCGGCTGGATCACCTCCTTTCTAAGGATAATGGAAAACCACTTACGTGGTTATGAAAAGATGTTTACGTTCTGTTCAGTTTTGAAAGGTCAATCCTTTCAAAACTTTTTGTTCTTTGAAAACTAGATACTAAATGAAGAAACCAAGTAAAACCGAGAATCGCTTTTCTTTTGGATTTAATCCATTTTAAGAAGTAATAACCTAATAGGTTAAGTTAGTAAGGGCGCACGGTGGATGCCTTGGCACTAGGAGCCGATGAAGGACGGTACTAACACCGATATGCTTCGGGGAGCTGTAAGTAAGCTTTGATCCGGAGATTTCCGAATGGGGGAACCCACTGATCGTAATGGGTCAGTATCTTTACCTGAATACATAGGGTAATGAAGGCAGACCCGGGGAACTGAAACATCTAAGTACCCGGAGGAAGAGAAAGCAAACGCGATTTCCTGAGTAGCGGCGAGCGAAACGGAAGAAGCCCAAACCAAGAGGCTTGCCTCTTGGGGTTGTAGGACACTCTATATGGAGTTACAAAGGAACGGAGTAAATGAAGAGGTCTGGAAAGGCCCGTCAGAGAAGGTAACAACCCTGTAGTTGAAACTTCGTTCCCTCCTGAGTGGATCCTGAGTACGGCGGGACACGTGAAATCCCGTCGGAAGCAGGGAGGACCATCTCCCAAGGCTAAATACTCCCTAGTGACCGATAGTGAACCAGTACCGTGAGGGAAAGGTGAAAAGCACCCCGGGAGGGGAGTGAAAGAGAACCTGAAACCGTGTGCCTACAAGTAGTTAGAGCCCGTTAATGGGTGATAGCGTGCCTTTTGTAGAATGAACCGGCGAGTTACGATTTCATGCAAGGTTAAGCTGATGAGGCGGAGCCGCAGCGAAAGCGAGTCTGAATAGGGCGAAAGAGTATGAGGTCGTAGACCCGAAACCAGGTGATCTACCCATGTCCAGGGTGAAGGTAAGGTAACACTTACTGGAGGCCCGAACCCACGCACGTTGAAAAGTGCGGGGATGAGGTGTGGGTAGCGGAGAAATTCCAATCGAACTTGGAGATAGCTGGTTCTCTCCGAAATAGCTTTAGGGCTAGCCTCAAGATGAGAGTATTGGAGGTAGAGCACTGTTTGGACTAGGGGCCCTCATCGGGTTACCGAATTCAGACAAACTCCGAATGCCAAATACTTATGCTTGGGAGTCAGACTGCGAGTGATAAGATCCGTAGTCAAAAGGGAAACAGCCCAGACCACCAGCTAAGGTCCCAAAGTATACGTTAAGTGGAAAAGGATGTGGAGTTGCTTAGACAACCAGGATGTTGGCTTAGAAGCAGCCACCATTTAAAGAGTGCGTAATAGCTCACTGGTCGAGTGACTCTGCGCCGAAAATGTACCGGGGCTAAACGTATCACCGAAGCTGTGGATGGACATGTTGATGCATATTTTCCTTTGGAAAAATGCCGTGTCCGTGGTAGGAGAGCGTTCTAAGGGCGTTGAAGCTAGACCGAAAGGACTGGTGGAGCGCTTAGAAGTGAGAATGCCGGTATGAGTAGCGAAAGAAGGGTGAGAATCCCTTCCACCGAATGCCTAAGGTTTCCTGAGGAAGGCTCGTCCGCTCAGGGTTAGTCGGGACCTAAGCCGAGGCCGAAAGGCGTAGGCGATGGACAACAGGTTGATATTCCTGTACCACCTCTTCACCGTTTGAACGATGGGGGGACGCAGGAGGATAGGGTAAGCGCGCTGCTGGTTATGCGCGTCCAAGCAGTTAGGCTGGTTACGAGGCAAATCCCGTAACCGTGAAGGCGGAGCTGTGATGGCGAGGGAAATATAGTACCGAAGTTCCTGATTCCACACTGCCAAGAAAATCCTCTAGTGAGGTGAAAGGTGCCCGTACCGCAAACCGACACAGGTAGGCGAGGAGAGAATCCTAAGGTGAGCGAGAGAACTCTCGTTAAGGAACTCGGCAAAATGACCCCGTAACTTCGGGAGAAGGGGTGCTCTGGTAGGGTGCAAGCCCGAGAGAGCCGCAGTGAATAGGCCCAGGCGACTGTTTAGCAAAAACACAGGTCTCTGCGAAGCCGCAAGGCGAAGTATAGGGGCTGACGCCTGCCCGGTGCTGGAAGGTTAAGAGGAGGGGTTAGCGTAAGCGAAGCTCTGAATTGAAGCCCCAGTAAACGGCGGCCGTAACTATAACGGTCCTAAGGTAGCGAAATTCCTTGTCAGGTAAGTTCTGACCCGCACGAAAGGCGTAACGATCTGGGCACTGTCTCAACGAGAGACTCGGTGAAATTATAGTACCTGTGAAGATGCAGGTTACCCGCGACAGGACGGAAAGACCCCGTGGAGCTTTACTGCAGCTTGATATTGAATTTTGGTACAGCTTGTACAGGATAGGTAGGAGCCTTTGAAGCCGGAGCGCCAGCTTCGGTGGAGGCGTCGGTGGGATACTACCCTGGCTGTATTGAAATTCTAACCCGCACCCCTTATCGGGGTGGGAGACAGTGTCAGGCAGGCAGTTTGACTGGGGCGGTCGCCTCCTAAAGAGTAACGGAGGCGCCCAAAGGTTCCCTCAGAATGGTTGGAAATCATTCGCAGAGTGTAAAGGCACAAGGGAGCTTGACTGCGAGACCTACAAGTCGAGCAGGGACGAAAGTCGGGCTTAGTGATCCGGTGGTTCCGCATGGAAGGGCCATCGCTCAACGGATAAAAGCTACCCCGGGGATAACAGGCTTATCTCCCCCAAGAGTCCACATCGACGGGGAGGTTTGGCACCTCGATGTCGGCTCATCGCATCCTGGGGCTGTAGTCGGTCCCAAGGGTTGGGCTGTTCGCCCATTAAAGCGGTACGCGAGCTGGGTTCAGAACGTCGTGAGACAGTTCGGTCCCTATCCGTCGTGGGCGTAGGAAATTTGAGAGGAGCTGTCCTTAGTACGAGAGGACCGGGATGGACGCACCGCTGGTGTACCAGTTGTCTTGCCAAAGGCATCGCTGGGTAGCTATGTGCGGAAGGGATAAGTGCTGAAAGCATCTAAGCATGAAGCCCCCCTCAAGATGAGATTTCCCATAGCGCAAGCTAGTAAGATCCCTGAAAGATGATCAGGTTGATAGGTTCGAGGTGGAAGTGTGGCGACACATGGAGCTGACGAATACTAATCGATCGAGGACTTAACCAAAATAAAAAGCGGAAGCGCCTTGCACGTCGGTGTAGAAATACGCTAGCCGATAGGCGCTGGAGCTAGATTAATTGAAGCGATTCTCTTTACTTCTTCTTCATTAGTATTTAGTTTTGAGGGAACAAACCTCACAACAATTGAAAGTTATTTTGCCTTTGGCAAAAAACTCAGGTCTGGTAACAATGGCGAGAAGGTCACACCCGTTCCCATCCCGAACACGGAAGTTAAGCTTCTCAGCGCCGATGGTAGTTGGGGGCTGTCCCCCTGCAAGAGTAGGACGTTGCCAGGCACGTATGGAAGAGGCATCCCATTTGGATGCCTCTTTTTGTCTTTTGAAATCTATGGGTGTTTTTTCCTGAATCGTTGATAAAATAATAGAATGGAAAATGACAAAAAAGTAATAGGGGGATTATAAAATTGAGAAACAATTCGAATGAAGCTATTCCGCTGATCCTTGATTTTTGCCATTGGTTAAAAGAACAAAAGAAATCTCCAGGAACTATTACAACATACAAGAGGGAAATAGAAAGATTTCAAGAATGGCTTCAACAGAAACAAAGTAATCTGGAGGACCTAACAAAGAGCGATATTCAAGACTATATTCTTTTTTTAGAACAACAGCAAAAAAGCTTAGCAACGATTGATAAAACAATGGGTGCAATACGTACGTTTGCAAAATTTTTAGAAAAACCAGACTTAACTTTTGGCATAAAATTGAAGCCTGTTGTAAAAGAAGATATTGAGACGTTGTCAGACGAGCAATACGAATTATTACTGAGGGAAGTAAAAGAGGACGGTAATCTACGGGATATAGCTATTGTTTACATGCTATTGCACACAGGAATACGCGTCTCGGAGCTATGTAGTTTAAATCGCAACAATGTTGACTTTTTAAAAAATCAGTTAATCATTGAAAAGGCTGAAAATAAGCGAAGTATTCCTCTTTCAAAAGAGTTAAGCATGCACCTAGAAAATTATCTAACTTTTCACTCATCGGAAGATGCTATTTTTATTACAAAATCAGGTGAACGCATCACGGAACGTGCTGTTCAATACATGCTGAAGAAATACAATGTCAATCCGAATAAGTTACGACATACCTTTTGTCAACGACTTGTCGATGCTAGGGTTGATTTAGATATTGTTTCTAGACTTGCTGGGATTAAAGACCTTAATGTAATTAAAAGATATGTAAAAAGGTCGTCATTAAACAGAAGTAGGTTGGAAGAGGTAATAAATAATACGTTTATAAACGATACACTAGGATAGGTTGCCTATCCTTTTTCACTATTGTATATTAAACGAAAGAATTATGTTCCTCCGTCTACGCCAATAATACTCTGTAAATGGAATGTAAAAGTAAGCAAATTCATTAATCCATCCCAATCAAGGAAGAGCAAAAAATGTAAATAAGTATATGATTTTTAATGTAAATACTTAAGTGGAGGGATGAACAATGCAGAAGCTTACACCAATTCATTTCACATCTAAGAGCTTAAGTTCCAATGCTCCTTTACCTGTATAGAAATGCAAAGCTTTGGGCTACCTATATGGGAAATAGTTTGTCAAAGCAAACTCTGTTAAACATGTTGAAGATCCGAATATTACATATTACTTGGAAATGCATTAAACTTGTCTCTGGGATTTTTGCAAATGATGGTGGATTTTTTTAAAATGGAAGCTCCCCATCCTTATTGGCATTACGGAAGAAGATGTAAATTTAGTTACCCCATTTGAAAAGGCAGATATGTGTTCCATGAAAATTCTAAAGCGGTAAATGGCAGAAGGGATATAGGTTTAATGTACGGAAAATGTTTTCTTATTAAATTGATGACGGTGTTAGTCTCGAATTAAAAATGGTTGGATGGAGCAGCCTCTAAATGCAGTTGATAGGGAATAGCAAGCTTCACATAAAAAGGGGACTAACTAATTAAACCAAGTGTTAACCGTTTGCAGGAAAAAAGGGCCTTCTTGTTGAAATAATTGATTCACAGCGAATGGTGAATGAATATTGGAGGCTCTGTATGAATTATATTATGGATTTAAGAAAAGTAGTTGGAACTCGACCCCTAATAATGGCTGGAGCATGTGTTATTGTGGCGGATAAGAATAGAAGAATTTTATTGCAACTGCGTAAGGATAATAATTGTTGGGCTATTGCCGGCGGGGCTTTGGAGTTAGGAGAGTCATTAGAACAAGCGGCAAAACGAGAATTATTTGAAGAGACTGGGTTAGTTGCAAAAAATTTAACTCTGTTTAATGTTTATTCCGGAGAAGATTTTTACTATAAATATCCGCATGGAGATGAGGTATATAATGTTGTGACTGCTTACATATGTACTGAATATGAAGGGGAATTGAGGAAACAGGAAAGCGAGGTTCAGGATCTACAGTTTTTTAGTTTGAAAGAACTGCCTTTGAACCTTAGCCCTGTTGACAGGCCAATTATTAGAGAATATATTCAATCTGTTAAATCAAATAATAAAGCCCCCTTCTAAGCTAGAGGAGGCTTCCTGCCTATTAAATGGTACCCCAAATACTTTCAGCAATTTCAATCACGTGTTTAATCTTATTCCATTGATTCTCTTCCGTTAATTTATTGCCTTCCTCGGTACTGGCAAAACCGCATTGAGGACTTAGCGCTAGATTTTCTAAAGGAATAGATTGGCTTGCTTCTTTTATTCTTTTTCGTATTTTATCTGCTTCTTCAAGTTCTGGAAACTTAGATGTTATGAGCCCTAATACAACAGTTAGATGATCCCGTTTGAAGCTTTTCAAAGGCTCAAAATCACCTGAGCGATCATCATCGTATTCAAGAAAAAGGCCGTCAACATTTAAATTGGCAAATATAGCATCGGATATCGTATCATATCCGCCACTTGTGATATAAGTTGACCGGAAGTTTCCCCTGCAAATATGCATGGTAATTAACATATCATCAGGCTTTTTAGAAATGGCATCATTTAAACATCGAACCCTGCTATCGATTATGTCATGTACATCCTTGCCGTGTTTTTCAACTACTGCTTTTATACGCTCTTCCGAAACAAAATCAATCCATGAAGTATCATCTAATTGAAGATAACGGCAGCCTGCATCATAGAAAGCTTGAATGGCCTTTTGGTATGCGGAAACTGTATCATGATAGAACTGCTCTTGGTTATCTTGATAATATTCATCACCCTGAATTCTAGTAAAAAGCATATTCGGGCTAGGAATCGAGAACTTAGCAACCTGGCTTCCATCGCCGTATTTGTCTACTGCTTGTTTTAAAAACGTAAAATGTTCTAACATATAGTGACCATTAAAATCTACTTTGCCCACAACTTTAATGGCATGATTTTTGGGCTTGTCGCCTTTAAAATTATTGATATATTCCGCTTCAAACTGATCTACGCCATCTAATCCTGCCAAAAAGTCCAAATGCCAATACGAGCGTCTAAACTCACCATCTGTGATAGATTTTAGCCCAACTTCAATCTCCTTTTGAACAAGCTTTTCGATTTCAGCATCTTCTACGCTCTTAAGAGTATCTTTATCAATCTCTCCATTTAAAAAAGCCTTTCTTGCCTCTTTGATGGGTTTTGTTCGCAGAAAACTACCTACGTGATCTGCTCTGAATGGTGCTTTAACAATTGTTTTAGTCATATTTTTTCCCTCTTTCCTATAAAAAATAAAAAACTCTTCTTACCAATAAGAAGAGGGGCAATAAATAATCCGTTCTCTTCTTATCTTCAAGCGTTCGCTACTGGAATTGGCACAGTACTAATTTAGTCTGTTGCCGAGGCTTCAAAGGGCCAGTCCCTCCACCTCTCTGGATAAGAATATTCAAAAATATTTAACTATAAGTTAAGTTACACCTGATCTGATATTCTGTCAACTATTAATCATTTACTTATATGTCTTAGTTTCGTATAATTTTAAATGTTATAAAAATTTGTGAGGAGGGGATTAATAATGACATCCTTGAATTGTATATCAAGAAAGTATTACGATGGTGAGTGCCCCTCGGGATTAAGTTAAGAAGTATAGAAAAGATGTATAAATCTAAGGCCTTCGTAGTTTGCGAAGGTCTTATTTAGTTTAATTAATTATGGGAAGAGGAGCAAAATTATGAAGATTAGACCATATGAAATATGCGATGAAATTGGATGGGTTAGATGCAGAGTCCTGTCCTTTTTGGATACTGCCTACTTTGACAATGTATTAAAGGAAAAGGAAATTTATAGTAATCCAGCAATCGAATTAGTCGCTGAGGAAGAGGGACAAATTGTAGGATTAATAGATGTGGAGTTTGAAATAGAAGAAGGGACTGTATGCTCGAGAGGAACAGGACTTGGTGGAATGATTTGGCATATTGCGGTGCATCCTGATTTTAGAAGAAAGGGGATTGGTACAGAACTTTTATTAGCAGCAGAAAAGCAAGCAAAATCAAAAGGACTTAATCGTTTGGAAGCGTGGACAAGGGATGATAGATGGGTGAATGCTTGGTATGAGAATAGCGGATTTACGAAAGTAGAATCCTATTTTCATGTATATATAGATGGCGGACAGGAATTAGCAGGTGCAATCAAGAGTGAGGTTCCTAATCTTTACCCTGTCCAAGCATTTGCTCATTACGTAGGAAATGAGTTAGGAGCAGTAAAAGGTAAATTTAAAAGGGTGCACGAATGTATTTGTTATGAAAAAGCTTTGGATTAATTTTTATAGGGGTGCGTTTTATGGAAAAGCCATTTCACCATTTAGTAAGAGGAATATTGTTGCAGGATGGCAAGGTATTACTGGCAAAAGCAAAGGGAAATAGGAACTCATTCCTGCCGGGGGGCCATATTGAATTCAGAGAAAGTGCAAAGGATGCATTAAGCAGAGAGATGGCTGAGGAATTAGGGATAGCTTGTGAGGTCAGCAACTTTATTGGTATCGTAGAGCACAAATGGGAGAAAAAAGGGGCAGTAAATTGTGAGGTGAATCAATTATTTGAGGTAACAACCAATGAATTAAACTGCGTTCTAAATCCTAAATCAAAAGAAACCCATATCGAATTTTTTTGGTGTCATATTGACTGCATAGAGGAAAGTAGTTTACAGCCATATCCACTAAAGAAAATCATAAGAAGTTATTGGACGAATAGGAATATGACTTTTTGGGAATCCACTCTCCACGAGGAGATTGACGAATTTAATAGGAATTAAGGATTTCTTGGCAAAATAGAATTCTTGTAAGCAAGTGTAAAAATTTTATGACAAGGAGGGTGACGATACATGAACATAGAAGCAGTGTTTACTGACTTCCCAGTATTAAAGTCAGATCGTATAACGCTAGGTAAAATTAATGAAGGTCATCTGGACGAAGTTTTCGACATTTATCATAACGACCGAGTATTTGAATTCTGTGGAATTATACCTAAGCATAAAAAAGAAACAGTTAGGAAGATGATTGGACATTTTGAACGGGATTTTCATAAAAGATCGAGAGTCAAATGGGGAATATTGAATAATGAGGATCAAAAATTAATTGGAATAATCGAAGCTCTAGACTTTAACCAAAAAGTAAATATGATCACCATCGGATATTTTTTAGCCGAAGCTTTTTGGGGCAGAGGATTTGCAACAGAGTCGGTTAAAGTATTGCTAGAATTTCTTTTCGAGAAAGTTCATATAAATAGGGTTCAGGCTGAGGTAATGCCATCAAATAACCATTCAAAGAAAGTTCTGTTGAAAAATGGTTTTATTAAAGAGGGCACTTTACGACAAGCAACTCTTTGGTCCGGGAAGGGAATAGTAGATTTAGAAATCTATGGGCTTCTAAAGAAGGATTATGCAAAAGGATGAAGGGTAAATAGATTTTTGAAAAACTAATTTTTGGAGGGTGTTCATGAGAAACGAAAAAGAGATGTTCGAGCTAATCCTAGGAATAGCGAAGGAAGATGAAAGAATCCGTGCTGTATATATGAATGGTTCTAGAACAAATCCCAATGTTCCGAAAGATGTTTTTCAAGATTACGATATTGTTTACGTAGTGACCGAAACGGCCTCATTTATAAAGGATGAAAACTGGATTGGAATTTTTGGAGAATTATTAATACTTCAAGAGCCTGACAAAGTTGACAAGAGCCTTGGAATGGATATGAATCATGAACGGTCCTACGGATATTTAATGCTTTTCACAGACGGAAATCGTATCGATCTTCATATAGAAACGAAGGAGAGTATGGTGGAAGGGTACACCAAAGATAAGCTCACAATTCCTCTTTTAGATAAAGATAACATATTGCCTTCTATCCCTGCTCCTACAGATAAAGACTATCATGTGAAAAGGCCAACAGAACCAATGTTTATGGGGTGCTGTAATGATTTTTGGTGGTGTTTACAAAATGTTGCAAAAGGGATATGGAGAGATGAATTGCCATACGCAAAGCAAATGTTTGAGTATGTCATAAGGGGAAGATTGGATGAGATGGTATCATGGTGGATAGGAATCAAAAATGATTTTCAAATTTCTGCTGGAAAAATGGGAAAGTATTTTAAAAAGTATCTTCCTGAATCCTATTGGAAGAAGTATGAAAGGACTTATTCAGATTATCACTATAATAACTTCTGGAATTCTATTTTTGTTACATGTGATTTATTTAGAATACTAGCGAAGGAAGTTGCAAATACTCTCTCTTTTGCATATCCATTCAAAGACGATGAAAATATGACAAAATATCTAGAGCACGTTCAAAAATTGCCTTCTGACGTTAATGAAATATTTTGAACCTTGTAAAGGTGGTTCCCATTGGAAGATATAATGCACATGATATTAAGAGAAATTGCAAGAATTGAAGCAGGGCAACGGTATATTCTCGGAGTAGATGGCTTGAGCCGTTCAGGGAAAACAACTTTGGTAACAAAGCTCAAACAATACTTCCTGGAGGAAAATATAGCTGTCTTTGTTTTTCATATAGATGATTATATTGTAGAAAGAAAAAGGCGATATAACACTGATTATGAACAATGGCACGAATATTACCATTTGCAATGGGATGTTGAGTGGTTAAAGGAAAATTTCTTCAAACAACTAAGCTGTAGAGAAATATTATCTCTTTCAACCTATGACGATCTTTCTGATACGCATGATTTACAGGAGATTAAAACCCCTAAAACTGGTCTTATTATAGTAGAAGGAGTATTCCTGCAAAGAAAAGAGTGGAGAAGCTACTTCGACTATATAATTTATTTGGATTGCCCAAGGGAAACGAGATTTAAGCGAGAAAAGGAAGAAACTCAACAAGATATTGAAAAGTTTAGACACCGATATTGGAAGGCGGAAGATTATTATTTGGAGACTGAACTACCTTTGGAAAAGGCCGACCTTATTATACAATGCTAGAGCAGTCGATAAGTAAATCAAAGATTGCAATAGAAGTATAACTTATTGGACATACATTCCGCTAATAGTGAAAAGCGGGTCCATTTTCCGTAAACTTTGGCAAATAGCAGACACATGGTCTGAAAACACCTTGAAATTGATGATTTTGATTATTATATTTCGGGTCCCCAGAGTGATATACTGGTGAAAGCTGTAGAATGAAAGACAAATTTTAAATATAAAATATACGAAAGAGAGGGAGACGAATGTGAAAATCGAATGGAAAGAAATACTTTCTAAAAAAATCCTGACGGAAGCAAAAGGATATTTAGATGTTGGATTTACACATTCATTGAATCCTTACAGTGGTTGTGCATTTTCTTGCAAGTACTGTTATGTAAGGGAAATGCCGATTCAAAGATTTAAAGATACTCCTTGGGGAGAATGGTTAGAGATAAAAACAAATGCAGCGGAAAATTACCGAAATGAAATGATAAAACTGCGTAAGAAAAACAAGCCCGTAAATATCTTTATGTCCTCCGCAACAGATCCATACCAGCCAATGGAGCGGAAGGCAGCCATAACTAGAAGAATATTAGAAGAAATGATGGAGCATCCCCCTGATTTTCTGCAAATTCAAACGCGGAGCCCACTTATTACACGAGATATCGATTTAATAAATCAATTGAAAGCTAAATGTGATGTCCTAGTATCGATGACCATTGAAACGGATAGAGAAGATGTAAAAAGAATATTTGCTCCATATGCACCAGGTATTAAAATCCGTCTAAAAGCTTTAAAGGAAGTTCATGATAAAGGAATATCTACCCAGGGATCTATTTCTCCTGTATTGCCATTTACCCCTGATTTTCCAAATGTATTAAACGGAATAGTGGATCATATTTGGATAGATACTCTAAGTATTGGGGATGGTGCCATGGGGAAACGCTCCGAAAGATTAGGGATGCCTAAATTGTTTCAGGAACACGAACTATCGAAATGGTATCAACAAGAAATCCATGTAAAGGTCGAAAAATATTTCAAACAATATTTTCCAAGTGACATGATTCGAGTATCTAAAAACGAGGCTTTTCTAAAATAAATGATTCATCTTAAGTTTCTTCATATGCCGAGCTATAACAATACGGAAAAATGAATAAAGCATTTGAAATGATATTAAAAGTTGACTTTTAAATGCAATTGGAGATATTATAGATATATTAAATCTATAATAGAAGGTGGAAAAGTGAAATATACTAAAGCAACAAATTATGCCCTTCATACAATTGTTTATTTAGCTGTTTTACCTGCCGGAAAAACGATAGGTGTAAAACCTTTGGCTGAAATTCAAAAGGTGTCACCAACGTATCTTTCTAAAGTTTTAACGAATTTAGTTAAATCTGGCTTTATTGAATCAGTTACGGGGGTGAATGGCGGATATAAATTAATAAAAGCGCCAAAGGAAATAACGTTCTTAGAAATCATTCATGCCATTGAAGGGACGACTTCACTGTTTCATTGTAGTTTAGATAATGATATCCATGACAGACAAAATTGCTTAATCGAAAAAGTAATGAACGAGGCCGAAGAAAAAATGGAAGACTATTTAAGGACACAGACAATTGAACAGGTAGTGGAAAAAGTCCATGACAATATGGTACAACATATCAATTCTGTAGCAAATTAAATTTTTTTAATTTAATTATAGACTATAAATATCTTTAATATCTATAATACAGCAACACAAAAAAATATAATGAGGTGAAAAAAATGATGTTAGATTGCGCAATAATAGGTGGGGGTCCTGCAGGATTAAATGCTGCTCTTGTTCTAGGCAGAGCTAGAAGAAAAATTATCCTTTTTGACAATAACCAGCCGAGAAACGCTGTTACACATGAGTCTCACGGATTTATTACAAGAGATGGTGTTTCACCGCGAGAGTTCCGAGCCTTAGCTCATCAAGATATTAGGAAATATCCCTCCGTACAAATAAATGAAAATAAAATTGTAAAAATAAAACAAGCTAGCAATTCTACCTTTGAATTAATTACACATGAAGGGGAAACATATTTAACAAAGAAGATTATTTTGGCCATAGGCCTGAAAGAAAGCCTACCCAAGGTGAATGGAATATGGGACTTTTATGGAAAGAGTTTATTTAGTTGTCCATATTGCGATGGTTGGGAATTAAAAGATCAGCCACTAGTATTAATCTCTGAAAACAAACACGTAATTCATATGGCAAAAATAATCTATCAATGGAGCAGAGACCTAGTTATTTGTACAAACGGAAATAAAATTATTTCCGAAGCAGATGCGCAGTTACTTTGCAGTAAAGGAATTAGAATAAAAGAAGAAAGAATATTAAATTTAATTGGCACACAAGGAAAATTAGAAAAAGTGATACTGGAAGATGGAACAGAGATTTGGCGCTCAGGTGGATTTGTTATGACGGAACTTGAACAGCCAAATAATTTTGCTAAGATATTGGGATGTTCCATGAAAACAAATGGTGGAATTGTGGTGGACGATTTAGGCAGAACGAATGTTGAAGGCATATATGCAGCAGGGGATACATCGATAGTTGGACCGTCACAGTTAATTATCGCTGCTGCTCACGGATCTCGTGTTGCAATGGGAATAAACTATGATCTAACAATGGAAGAATTTTAATCCGATTGTTTATAAAATCAGGTGTGGAGAAGTCTTTCCATGCCTTTTATATTTCTTTAATAGATTTTATGACGAGCGGAAATTTGCTATCTCGAAGCCTTTAAAAAGTATAATGCCTTCGCTTGAAAAATTAATTTAATAATGGTTACTGTATTTTGCCCGTGTAAGATAATTAGAGTACTTTTTAGGGAAGAAAGTGAGAGTATCTGGAAAGTAGAAGCAATTATAAAGAGGCAGTAAAGTGTGAAAGGTCCGGGCGGATGTATTGATCGCTGCTCTTTTTTATTTTGCTTTAGTAGGTACAGACTGTCTCAATAGAAAGATTCTAATTTTAATTTTATTGTTCTGGCCAACGATAAACCTCCTCATATCTCGTATTATGAATACTAGAATAAATATAATATTGATAGCTATTAGAAAACGTATTACATACTCTGACAAAAAGTTACTTTTCTACTATTGTGACTCAAATTTAATATTGTTATATTGGAAATATCTGAAAGAAATATACTTTTCGTACGACAATAGCAAACCCACTGAAAAGTGGCGACGCAAAGCTACAGGGGCTAAAGTGGATATAAAACAATTAATCACTATGCTTGCCAGCTGCCGAATACGACGGGAAACCTCCGTCTTTTAACTCAAAATTCGGGGGTTTTTATTTTTGTTTAATTTGTTATCGGTAAATTATCCTTCAGTATTCAGAATAGTCGTAATTTAAGTACTCGTTTCATCATATTAGCTCTTAATGCATTAAATCAAAAATTTCCTTTTTAGAGCAATGAAACCAACTAGAGAAGGTGAAGTACAATGGAAAAACTATTATTTGTAACTGATTTATATTATAAGGCCAAAGGAGCACGGCTTTATTATGAGGAGGATTTGTATCTTACATCCCAACTAAGAAAAGAGTTTCAAATAGCGATTTGTCATCCTGAGGATACAGAAGTATTTGAAAAGGATGTCGATTTAATCCTAGTTAGAAATATTGGTTCCGTAATGAAATTCAAAGAGAAATATCAGGCATTTCGCTGCAGAGTGGTTGCTAATAGTTTGAAAACTTATAATTCCTTCAACGGAAACGGAGATATGAATGGAAAAGAATACTTAATTGAGTTAACAAAAGCTGACTTTCCTGTTATTCCAACTATTGACTCTCTTGATTTATTAGACAGATTGCCAAATTCAGACATGTATACGATAAAACCAAAATACGGAGCAGATTCGATAGGTCTAGAGTTTGTTTCTAAAAATGAACTCACTGCTAAAATAGATTCAAATACAAACAGTATTTTAGTACAGCCTTTTATTGACTTTGAATATGAGGTCTCCTTCTATTTTATTGACAAAGAGTTTCAATACGCCCTTTATACACCGGATAAAACGAAAAGGTGGGAACTAGAGGAATATGTTCCTACTAAACAAGACTTATCGTTCGCCAAGCAGTTTATTGATTGGAACAATCTTGATTGGGGAATTGAACGGGTGGACGCTTGTCGAACGAAAGATGGAAATCTTTTACTGGTCGAACACGAAGATCTAAATCCTTATTTGTCTCTTGCAATGCTATCACCTGAAAAACGTGATAACTTTGTGGGGACACTGAAAAAAGCATTACATAAAGCACTTCAAACAAATCTTAACCAAAATCTTTATATAACTTTATGATGTTGCTTTCTTTTTTCTATTTTGAACATGTCATGGAGACTCGCTAAAAAAGGAGTCTCCCAATGATTCATTTTTCCTATTAGGAAAAAGATGAGATGTTTTACATAATACATTCCAACCTGAAAGGCAGAAGCAACGGCATCGGCTGGTGCTGAGCCTGTACAAATCTTATGTAGTTAAGCTAGCTATTTTTAGGTTGACCATTTTTTATAATGATATACGAAAACGGTAGCCAAGGTAGAACGTAAGCCCTTGTGAAGCTGCGAGCGTAAAGAACAATCGGAATCTTATAAATAGAGAGAAATATAATTGTTAAACTTACGTCATCTTAGTAAAAAATATGGTTACGAGAATTTTATGATAAAAAATGTGAAGCAGGAAAACCCTTCACAATAAACTCTTACATTAGATCTATGTACTTTTAAAAAGTATAGAAACTCTTAATATAAAAGTTTATCTAAACAAGCAAAATGTTGACATACTATTAGCTGGTTTAAGATGAAAATTTGATTTCACCAGTTGCAACTCCTACAATGATAGTCGCAATAAGAATAGCTAATATTGAAAATAATATCTTATTGACTAAGCGAACAGGTTTTAGCCTTTTTTTTGCCTTATCGTTTAGATTTAAAACAATAATATATACTACTACGCCAATGATTATTGCTACTAAATCTTTTAAAGTAAATGGTTTGCTAATATAGCTGTCCAAGTAGAAAACAGTTAGGATTATTACACCAAATAGCATTAACTGTAAAATGAAATATTTAATAAGATTCATTTGTATAATCTCCCTTGGATTTCTCTATATTTCCCAAATGCAACTTTTTCAACAAACCTGGCCTTTACTTGAATAAGACAAACGCATCCTTTATTAAGAATCGCTGCCTATCAGTTAAAGAAGGTTTTACTTTTTTCATTTATTGAGATTACTGTCATAAGGATCAGTATACAAGTCTATATCAAATTCAGCTACAATACTTGAAGCAAATTCTATAATTTCTTTATCTATATATAAACTAGCGGTATTTTCCTCTTCAATGTTAATAACGACAAAGAATTTACACTCCAATGAATAATCCTTTTTATTTCGTTAATGACTGATATTTTATTATGTAATTTACCTATTATTCGCTTTAGTTGATCATCTACATCTAGTGAATCTTGATAGCCTCTCTTTCCTATATCCCAACTTGTCTCCTTTCTATAACAAACTGTCGATCGGCTTGGAATTAAATCACCTTTTTTATATCTCAGTAGGTATTACTTTTAACTTTTGGGTAACCACATTGAATGGACAGTCATCCCCAAGCTGAAATAAACATTTACCTGAGTTTTATTCAAATATATTGCATCTCCTATCAATGCTCATTTTAACATATTCCAAATATTATCTTTCCTTCTTCTACTAATCTTGTTGGTCGAATAAGAAAAAAGAGTTGCAGATGCACACTGAATATACCATTCTAGCCCCCTTTCATTACCTATATTTCGTTCATTTTTTCGCGAAAAGTAATAACATAATACCCGTATCTTTTTGTCTATATAATTCGTTTATTATTAGAAAGACAGTTCATTTCAAGTCTGCTGATAAACAATAGATGCCTTTTATTAATCAGGAGGGTGTAGCATGAAAATTGCAGCGCTTTATGATATTCACGGAAATTTGCCAGCTCTGAATGCAATACTAAAGGATTTAGAAAAGGTCAAACCAGACTTAATTATTTTTGGAGGAGATATCGTCTCTGGGCCTATGCCTAGGCAGACATTGGAACGAATTTTCTCTTTGACCGATAATATACGCTTCATTCGTGGAAATGGAGACAGGGAAGTGGTGACAGCTTTTGACAACTATCCCCTTCCACCGACTATGTCCGAAAAAGGTCGCCAAAAGACTCAATGGGTTGCAGAACAGTTGACTAGGCCACATCGAGATTTTTTATCTGAATTACCAGAAACTCTAACAATCGAAGTTGATGGTTTGGGAGATATTCTATTTTGTCATGCTACACCAAGAAGCGATGATGAGATCTTTACACCTGTTACTTCGGAGGAACGGCTTAGCAAGATTTTTGCAGATGTTAAGCAAGAGGTTGTTATTTGTGGACACACCCATATACAATTTGAACGACAATTAGGTAATATTCGTATTCTTAATGCTGGGAGCGTAGGGATGCCGTTTGCGGAACAGCCAGGAGCTTACTGGCTCCTAATTTATCCAAAAGGTTATAAATTTTGTCGGACAACATACGATTTGAAGTCAGCTGCAAAAGAAATTATAAAAAGCGGAGACCCGCAAGGAAATGAGTTTGTTGAAAGGAACTTGCTTAATATACCAACCGTTACGCAAGCCACTGAATTTTTAGAACGTATGTCAAGGAGAAAATAATAAAGGCAGCAAATACGAAGCCGTTATTTTAAAATGGAAGGGACAAGGTCCCAAGTCGGAGGAAAGTTATCAATATTGTTGAGGGAAAAAATAATACTAGAAAATTATACAACCAATGAATGGATCCAAAAATAAAGAATACTTTATCCCAATTTGTAGGAATGACACAGATCAAATAGTGTTATTTGAAGGGGAAGAAATAGGCGTCTACTTTCTAAGAAGCTCATGTAATAATTTTTTTCATCCTACCCATCAAACCAATGAACTTTCATGAGTGTATGATGGAACCAGATATAAAATACGCACCGGAACTATAATTGATTGCTGTGATTTGTTATAACTAATCCGCAACGAAACAATGGTATATAACTTGGTTTAAACTGCTTTATTATACGTAGACAAAAAACAATTAACTTAAAGTCACAAAGCTTTGTAAAAGGCGATAAAAGGGAGGACATTTTATGTCTTTATAATAAAGATTGATAAAGACTTTCTTCAATCCCATATACAACGACAAATGGAAAACCGTTATTTCGCGAAAATCATGGTTTTCCATTTAAATAAAAATTGTTTATATATAAAGTTTGAACAAATCTTATTGAGCTAAAGTCTTCACTAGTTTAAGTGCACAGATAGCAGAAGAGCATCAATGTAATCTTATTGAAGTTAGGTAATCTATTAGCTAGAGTAAACCCTTATGATGTTAAAATTCCAAAAAATTTTATCACCATTGGAGCAGTTTGTATGTAAAAGCAATTCCTTTCTATAAAAAAGTTAAAAATCTATTATTCCAGATATTCTCATGATGCTCAATGATGGTTTTAGCCCCTAGAAGGTCACTATTAAGGGTGGTAGTTAACCCTTTTTTCATAAATAATTTATATCCTAATCCGTGAGCCATTCTAATAGTTGTATCTACACAATATTCCGTCTGTGCGCCACAGATTTCAAGTGAATTTATATTTAATTTCATTAGTTGATCATTTAAGTCAGTCTTGAAAAATGAGTTTGCATGTGTTTTGTTGACATAGATATCTGTATCTTTATTATCTAGTTCACGAAACAGTTGCCATTTTGGAGAATTAAGGACCAGATCACCATCATTATGTTGAATAAAAATTATAGGATTGTTTTTTTCTCTATATAAACGAATTCTTTGATTAACCCCATCTAGTACATTCGTTAAGTTATAAAGTGGAACATTTTCAGGCTGAACACCAATTTGCAAGTCAATAATTATTAATGCTGTATTTTCCATAATTATTATTCTCCTCGATCATAAAATTTCCTTATGTTTATTTTCTTATCGCAATTTCTCTTTAACATAAGGGAACAGCTCAATTTTTCAGTAGAATTGATTTGTTATTCTAGATATGCACCTCAATCTTTTAAAGCTAGTTGAATATGTGCAAAATGGTGGTTACCATGCCATGCGTAAAGTGCGATACTTTGTTCAATTCTCATTTTATTACCATCAGGATATTGATATGTACGCTTTAATTGGGTATCTGTTAAATTTTCAAGTAAATATGTCCAGCGTTCATGGAGACTTTTCAAAAGCTGTAATGAAACTTTAACAGGCAGATTATAATCTGTTAACCCTGCCCATTCACTTTCTTCATACGTTTTAACTACTGGATTTTCTTCCGTCAAAGCTAACTTTATTCGCATATATCCATTTAGATGGCTATCGACAATATGATGAATAAGCTGACGTACATTCCAGCTATTTTCCCTATATGTTTTTGTTAATTTTATTTCATCAAGGGATACAGTTAGTGCATTCAAACGACTAGGAAGTGTGGAAATTTCCTTAATCCACATTTGAATATCTTTTTTTTGTACTTCATTTGGACACTCGAATTGACCGATTGGGTATCTATTATCCATTAAAAATCCTCCACTTTTCTGACCTCTATCATAATTATTTCAAACTACTATTATTTTCACAATATGTTACTCAGTTAAATTGCCCGAATGTTGAATACAAGTTAAACATATATTTTCAACAAAACTGCTCCTGTTGTTCAATAAGAAAAGCTGCCGAACTGGCAGCTGGATCTTAAACTATTGCCCTCTGTAGTAGGAGAAGAAATTTTTATGATACGAGAAAAGAAGTAAAATCCAGTTTGACTTCCTCGAATGTCTCACTCATCCGTCCAACTGCCTAATAGCTCTTCGAAAAAGAGTCTCGGTGCAGATTGCTGGTCATTTTGTAGATGACTTTTTGTCACAGCCATAATATTTAACTTTGGAACAATAAAAATATATTGTCCAAATATGCCATTAGCATAGTAGTAATCAATCGGGGTGTTAGTGTTAGTATTAGTTTTTTCATAAGTCCATAGCTGAAAACCATATCCATATGTTCCTTCTACTGTGGTTTTAACTTCTTTATATGTTTTTTTTGCCTGAAGGAGCCAGTTGGATGAAATCACCTGATGGGAATTGAATCGCCCTTCATTTAAGAATAGTAATCCAATCTTCACCATATCCTCTAGATTCAATGACATACTGAATCCACCGCCATGAATTCCTTGTGGGTCCATATGCCAAACGTATTTATTTATCCCTAATGGACGGAATAGATATTTTTCAGCAAATGAAGCGGTAGGAATTCCAGAAATTTTTTGTATTATCGCACTTAGTAAATGGGAGTCTCCCGAATTATATTGAAAGGTTGAACCTGGTTTATGTATAATAGGTTGTCCTAGTATGAATTTAACCCAATTTTTTGATCCTTGGAAATTTCCTACTTGTAACCCTGAAGTCATGGTCAGCAAATGAAATATTGTAATTTCTTTCTTTTGCGGATCGTTAGACTCTAATATTTCTGGAAAATAGTTTTGAATGGGTTCGTGAATATTTTTAATTAACCCTTTGTCGGCCATAATTCCAATTAATATAGAAACAATGGTCTTAGTAATGGAATTAACCTTTAAGGGCTTTTTTACCACCTTTTTATTCTTCACGTATTCGAAGATTCGGGTATTCCCCTTGTAAATGAGAAAAGCTTCAATTCTAATACTTTTAAGTTTCTTTTCTAACTCATTAAAAGATATTTTACTCATGTCTCTAATCTCCTTTCAAAACAAATTCTTCATTTACAACTTATTTCCTTCTTAATTATGCTAACCCAGCCCATTAGTAGAATAACTTTGTATCCTTCGCTCACTTAATAGGTTTCAATTTAATCAAGGTATCGTAGATATGGTGCACTCGGTATTTCATCAATTGTTTAAAAGTGAACCGCTCCTGATTGACATACACCCACACTTGTTTGTTTTTCTCACTAGTTAGGTGGTTCAAAATGGGTTGCATACTTAAGACCGCCGCTTGCTTCTTCGTTATGGATCCCAAAAACAACCTGCACCATGTTTTCTTATCCAGTTATTCATTGTTCTTCGCAAAATATATTTTCGCGAAAAAGGAGTACTATATCTCTTGGAGAATATAAATCTTATGGATAATCATAAGCGGAAATTTCATAAAATGAGGTGATTGGATGGAGAAAGAAACACAACTGTACTTTACATCCCAAATCGGCAAACAAAAGCCTGTAACGGTAACGAATAAAACTGCATCATGTCCATTTTGTAATGTAGCGGAACTAGAGAATATTATAGATCAAGAGGATTCCATAATCCTCTTGAAAAATAAATACCCAACCTTACAAAATACACTCCAAACCGTTCTGATTGAAACGGATGAGTGTAAGAGTGAGCTGTCAGAGTATTCAAGAGAACATCTACATAAAGTAATGAGATTTGCGGTTCGTCATTGGTTTGAACTCGAAATTAGCGGCGAATTCACATCTGTTATTTTTTATAAAAATCATGGTCCGCTATCAGGTGGGACGATTCGCCATCCGCATATGCAAATAGTAGGATTAAAAGATGTAGATTATAAGGACACAATTAAATTAGAGAATTTTAAAGGGGTGACCATCTATAGAGATAAATCGCTGGATTTTAATATTTCAACAAGACCAATTATGGGGTTTCGCGAAATGAATGTAAATTTGTATGATGGGAAGGAAATCAATCGAATGGCTGATTTTATTCAAGCTGCTGTTCAATATTTGCTGTATCATGCCTCATATCGGTGTGAGAGCTATAATTTATTTTTCTATCATATGGAAGATACCATTAGTTGTAAAATTATTCCTCGATTTGCAGTGTCACCTTTGTTTGTTGGTTATGTCATCCCGCAAGTATCGGATGATCTACAATTCGTAGCCAAGCACGTGAGAGAACTCTGTGATTCGAAGGGTTTAACTATATAAAAAGGTGGGGGGGATTTCTATAGATAAGCTAACGGTTTTATTAATTTGGTTATTTCCTATTATATTTGCTGTTCATGATTTTGAGGAAATTATTGTTGTGGAGAAATGGATTGCTACTAACAAGCAGGATCTCAAAAATAAATTACCTAAAAGAGCCGCGCATTTTTTCGAAAATAATTTTGCGATGAAAACACATCAATTTTCTATCGTTGTGTACGTGGAATTTATTATTATTTCATGCGCAACACTTTTAGTCTATCTTAATGGATTTATTGGTTTGTATAAATGGCTTTATTTAGGCTTGTTTGCTGTTCTATTTCTTCACTCTTTTACACATATTGGTCAGGCCATTTTGCTAAATAGATATACTCCTGGTGTTTTAACCTCTGTTTTGCTTTTAATTCCATATGGTATTTGGTTTTATTATGTTTTATTGCAAAAAAATATTATAGATTACAGTGCTATTTTAATAAGCGTACCTGTTGGTATTTTTATATTTGCCTTGTTTTTTCCTGCTTTGATGAAGGCTGCATCAAAATATTAGGATTAGCGGACACACATTCCGCTATGCTATCGAAAGCGCTGCTATATTTTTATTTTCTCCATCAACTATATGTTAGGATTTGAGGCTATTTCCGAAAAGGAAAAATTAATATATATTCTGGATTCAAAAAAGTTAATGGAGAAAATTGGACTTAAATGATAGTCTAGGTATTATCTAGTATAATCATAAGTTGGGTGATAAATTTGAAAAATATTTTAGTGGTGGATGATGAGAAGGAAATTGTAAACTTGGTCTCCATTTATTTGCAGAATGATGGATTTACCGTTTTTAAAGCATATGATGGTCAGGAAGCATTGGAATTGTTTGCAGAAAAGAAAATTGATTTAATTATTTTAGATATAATGATGCCAAAAATGGATGGGATGGAGGTTTGCAGAAGGTTAAGAGAAACAAATACCGTACCAATCTTAATGTTAAGTGCAAAGGCAGAGGACATGGACAAAGTGCTTGGCTTGATGACGGGTGCGGATGATTATATGATTAAGCCTTTTAATCCATTGGAACTAATTGCGCGGGTAAAATCCTTGCTTCGCCGCTCCTATCAGTTCAAACAAATGGAGCAGGAGGAACAAACGGACCTTTTATCTGTTAACTCTTTGGAAATTAACAGGGCATCCCATACGGTATTGCATAAGGGGAAGCCAATCGTTCTTACTTCGAAGGAATTTGAAATTCTCTACTTACTCGCAAGTAATCGCAGCAGGGTGTTTAGTACAGAAGAAATTTTTGAAAGAGTTTGGGAGGAAAAATATTTTGCCTCTAACAATACGGTAATGGTGCATATAAGTAATTTGCGAGAGAAATTGGAAAAGGAATTAGGGTATAAGCTGATCAAAACAGTTTGGGGAGTAGGATATAAAATTGAAGAATAGACTACTATCTAAAATTCAGTTAAAAATATTAGCATTAATTGCTTTAAGTGCTCTTTTATCCGCAGCAGTTACCTTTGGACTTTTGTTCCTTGCCTACATCTTAAGAGCTACGCATTTTCTCCCTTACTCTGTTTTATTAAAACTGTACTATTTAAATAATTTTCTTGGACTTCATACAATTTTATACATGGTAATTGGTATCTTATTTTTTGTTTTTATATTGGCGTTAAGCAGGCGATGGGCGAAGAATTTTGACCAAATTCTCGATGGCACATCGAAGATTTCACAAGGGGATTTTCAATTTCATGTACCTGTGTATTCGAAAAATGAGCTGGGTGATATTGCCCAGAACCTGAATAGTATTTCGTCTCAATTACAGAAGTCCATAAAGGAAGAGCGCAAAGCTGTACAAGCTAAAAATGAGTTGATTACGAATGTTTCCCATGATTTACGAACACCTTTGACATCTATAATGGGTTATTTAAGACTTATCGAAGAGGACCGTTATAATGACGAAGTCGAACTGCGCTATTATGTGTCCGTTGCATTTGAAAAGGCCAGAAGTCTTGAGCGAATGGTAAGTGATTTGTTTGAGTATACCCGTGTAAACTTTGGGACCATTGAGTTGGAGTATTCCAGAATTGATTTAGTTCAACTCTTATCACAGGTTTCTGCTCAATTTTTGCCGCAGTTAGAAGAACGAAAAATGGAAATTAAATTAAAAAATGAATTTGAGAGTATTTTTATTGAAGCAGATGGAGATAAATTGGTAAGAGTGTTTGAAAATTTAATTTCAAATGGATTGAAGTACGGAAAAGAAGGAAAATGTATTGATATCAGAGTGGATATAGTAGAAAACCTGGCAATGGTAGAAGTCGTAAATTATGGGGAACCCATCCCTGAAGAAGATTTGCCGTTTATCTTTGAACGATTCTACAGGGTGGAAAAATCACGTTCTGTGGATACAGGTGGATCTGGGCTTGGACTAGCTATCACGAAAAGTATCGTAGAGCTTCACAATGGGACGATTGAGGCAGCCAGCAACAAGAATGAAACAAATTTTAAAATTATGCTACCAATGGAGAGATTGCCGAATAACAGGTAATCTCTTTCTGTCTATAGGAATGTATACACTCTAGTGAAAAATTTCCATAATTAGCTTTTATTAAGAATTTCTTTAGAAATCCTTACAAGGTATTTAAGCATTTTCCTTTAAAGTTATGATAGGAAATGTTTCAGGGGAGTGAACGATACTTGAAGAAAATCATCATACTTTTAGTTATTTTAGGTGGTATCTATCTATATCAACATTTTGATGTGTTTCATAACACAGGTGGGAACGATATCCATGCTAACCCGGTAAATTTGTCCATACAGGGAGAAGCGGGAGTTCTAATGGATGAGGATAACGGAAGCATATTATATGCCAAAAATGAAAATAAACGGCTATATCCAGCAAGCACTACGAAAATAGTAACAGCAGTTGTTGCCCTTGATAAAGGTAATCTGAATGATCAAGTACAAGTAGGGAATGAAGTGAACTTAAAAACTAGGGACGAAAGCACTGCAGGCTTAAAACAAGGAGACGTGATTCCTTTAAAGATTCTTCTGAGGGCGATGCTATTGCCATCCGGAAATGATGCGGCAAGAACAATTGCTATTTATATAGCTAAAAAAGATAGCGGGAACTCCAATATGAGCCCTGAGGAAGGAATTCGCTATTTTGCGGGGCTAATGAATCAAAAGGCAAAGGAATTAGGGGCAACTCATTCACACTTTGTCAATCCTCATGGACTTCATGATCCTAGACATTACTCTACTGCCAAGGATCTTGCTATAATAGCGCGAGAAGCAAGAAAAAATCCCGTATTTCGGGAAATTGTGAGCGAAGAAACATACAAGGATGCATCATTCACCTTTTACAATCGGAATGAACTTGTAAATAGGAGCAGTAGCAACTTTTTTCAAGGTGCAGACGGGATAAAAACAGGTTTTACCGATCAAGCAGGGCATTGTTTAGTATCATCTGCGACAAGAGATGGAAAAAACCTTATCTCAGTTGTACTGCATTCGAGCAAGGAAGGAGTCTATACAGATTCAACAGCTCTCCTTAATTATGGATTTCATCGTGAATATGCTAGTAAATAGAAATGGAACACTATAGCTAGATTTAGGAACAGCTTATTTAGTAAGATTTTAAACTGTTCCTATACATTTTCTAGAGAGTAGGTAAGTTCAATGCCGTATTAATATTGCCTAAATTTATATTCAATTGTTCGTTTGTATCCCATGCGTGGTACCAGCCTTTTTCGGCCATATAACTAGAAATTTGTTCGTGCATATCTAATGCTGCCTCTAAATGACGAGTTAACATCTCCTTAATTTCAGGCGTGCCTGCTTCCGTAACTGCCATGGCATAATTTCTAACTCCGCTTTTTGCTGAGATTAATAAATCCATTGCAACGATTTGATCCGACAGTGCATCCATACCAGTAAATTTTTCAATGATTGGATTCATGCTGTTTACTCAACTCCTCATTATAGCTTGTATTAGATAAGATGGAGGCATATTCCTGTAACTGACTAGTAGATAAATCAACATCTTGCTGCATTATATCTTTTAACTTTTCGTCGGTAACTAGGGCCTTCATAGTTTTAGATTTAGTTAAACAAACTGTCTTAAATGCTGCCAATTCTTGAACCTCAAGAACTTCATGTAATGCATATTCCACTTTTTCACCTCCGTCTACTAAGGTTTCAATACGACTTTTATACAATTATCCATTTTTGTGTCAAAAATCTCATAACCATGCCTTGCTTCACTAAGGGGAAGTACATGACTCACAACATCACCAGGATCAATTTTTCCAGTAGAAACCAATTCAAACATATACGGCATATAGTGAATAACAGGTGCTTGTCCTGTACGGATGTTCACATTGCGATTCATAATATCTCCCATTGGAAATGCATTATATCTTCCGCCATAAATGCCAGTAACTTGGATGGTGCCGCCTTTTCGCACTGCTTGTGAAGCGACAATAAACGCACGAAAGGCTCCACTTTGAAGCTTTAATCCACTGGCAAGGAACTCCATGTCTGTCATCTTTCCATCCATCCCCACCGCATCGATGACTACATCAGCCCCGCCTTTAGTCATTTCCTTCAAGAAATTCCCTACGTTCTCATGGTCTTCAAAGTTCACAATCTCTACTTTATTTGTTCGTTTAGCATGCCGCAAACGATACTCGACATAATCTACAGCAATTACTCGTTTTGCCCCTTTTAACCAACAAAATTTTTGAGCAAAAAGACCAACAGGACCGCAGCCCAAAACAATTACTGTATCGCCGTCCTTAACACCTGCATTATCAACACTCCAAAATCCAGTAGTCATTGCATCCGCAATAACTGTCAACTTTTCATCAGGTTCCTCACAAGACTCTGGGATTTTAAAATGAGTAAAATTAGCAAACGGCACTCTCAAATATTCAGCTTGTCCGCCTGGATATCCCCCTGTTGTACCCGAATATCCGAAATAGGCTCCCATGTCTCCATTGTCGTTTGCATTATCACATTGACTTTCCAAATGGTTTTTGCAATAAAAGCATTCTCCGCAAGCAATATTAAACGGGATAATAACACGATCTCCCTTTTTTAGTTTCGTTACACCTGAGCCGACCTCTTCGACGATTCCCATTGGCTCATGCCCAATTACATAGTTTTCTTGCAGGTTAGGAATCATACCGTGAATTAAATGTAAATCGGAACCGCAAATAGCCGTACTTGTTACTTTTATGATCATGTCATCGGGTTTTTCAATCCTTGGATCTGGCACTTCCTTTACTGCCACATTTTTTATACCTTGATAGGTGACTGCTTTCATCCTATACAACCTCCATCTTTAGTGTTCATCCGGCGCTCGGTCGAACATCCCTTTTCTGTTGGTGTCAACAGGAAATAGATTCATTTTGCCAATCATCAATGTATTGTTGGCAGAGAGTTGATCAAGCTTATACTGCTCACTTAGTTCATAAGGATGGAACCATTTTTTTTCAATCATTAGTTCCGTAATTTCTTGGTGCATAGCAATGCCTTGCATTAATTGTTTTCTTAAGGCCGCTCTAACATCAGGTGATGCCGATTCTGTTAATGCAACAGCAAGATTTCGAACACCTTCTTTGGCGCGTAGGAGAAAATCCATTGCAAATGTGGTATCTGCTAGCTCCGGCATGTGTAATGAATTTATAGGGTCTAAATAGTCATTATTCAATGGGGTTTTCTTCCTTTCAATTTATGATTGGTGTTGGCCGGTTTTGTGGAACAGGAGCTTCAAAAGGAGCACGTTCATAGATTATCTGTAGTTCTTCTAGTGCTTTCATGGATTGTTCAACATCTTTTTGCATTAATGCTTTTAAGTCTTGATCAAAAACTAAGCCTTGCATTAGTTTTGATTTTGCTATGCAAAGCGTCTTAAAATTTATAATTTCATGTAAATCTAAAGACTCATGATGGGCTAATATTTGATTATCCATTTTCTGTTAACCTCCTTTTTACCTAAATACAATGGTATTGTTCCAAATTTTTAATGAATCATTCTTTTTTCGTCTATCTAAAAACATAAATATCTACTTTATGGAAAAATCATATGTGATTGATGTATGATTCTCTAGATTTGTTCATATATATAAAATAATTCTTGACTTATTGTAAAAATGGCAATATTATTAGTCTTACAAGTTCAAAAATTTAATAAAAACAGCTATTACTTATCCAGAGAGGTGGAGGGACTGGCCCAATGAAACCTCGGCAACGGGTTTGCTTTATGCAAATACCGTGCTAATTCCTGCAAATCGAGTGAACGATTTGAAAGATAAGAAGTAGAACGGCTTATATATAAACCCTTCTTCTTATCTTTGCATGGATAAGAGGAAGGGTTTTTTTGATTTTTGATAGAAATCTCACGAAATGAGGCAATTGAATTCAAAAAGCCGAGTTTACTTATCAGTTTACTAAAATAAAGATTAAGGAGGTATGGTTGTATGATTAAAATAAAAAATGTTTCCAAGGTTTACCCTGGAAAACCGCCAATACATGCATTAAAAAATATAAATTTAACAATCGAAAAGGGAACGATCTTTGGAATCATTGGTTTTTCTGGGGCAGGGAAAAGTACTTTAATCAGATGTTTAAATAGATTAGAAGAACCGACCGAAGGAACGATACATCTTAACGGATTGGACTTAATGGCTTTGAATGAAAAGGAATTGCGAAAAACACGCAGGAAAATTGGAATGATCTTTCAGCATTTTAACTTACTATCGGCGAAAACAGTCTTCGATAATATTGCAATGCCGCTATATCTCGAAGGTAAAAAGAAAAAAGATGTTGAGGAAAAAGTAAGGGAACTAATTGATTTTGTGGGATTAACTGGTAAAGAAAATGTATATCCCGGTCATCTTTCCGGCGGACAAAAGCAACGCGTCGGTATTGCAAGGGCATTGGTTACAGATCCAGATATATTGCTTTGTGATGAGGCAACATCCGCTTTGGACCCCGAAACAACGAAAAATGTGTTAGAGCTTTTGCGAAAGGTAAACAAAGCATATAACCTTACGATTGTTTTGATAACACACGAAATGAGTGTTATCCGGGACTTATGTGACAAGGTAGCTGTAATTGATAATGGTGAAATTGCAGAAGAGGGCTCTGTTTACGAAGTCTTTACCAACCCGCAAAAAACGATTACTCGAAATTTTGTAAATACGGTATTGCAAAATGAAGTTCCATCTAATCTTTCAAAAGCTCTTACAAACGGAAAGTTTTATCGACTTATCTTTTTGGGTGAGCGGGCAGCAAACCCATTATTATCTGAGGTATCTAAGAGATTTGATATTCATTTAAATATTTTATATGGGTCCATAACAGAGTTGCAGGATAAACCATATGGAAACCTGTTTGTTGCTCTGGATGGGTCACAGGAAGAAAGTAGAAAGGCCATTCAATATATATTAGAAAATGGTGTGGATGTGAAGGAGGTTATCCCACATGGAGCTTAATTGGGAGTTTTTCTGGCCGCAATTTTGGCAAGCATGTCAAGAGACGTTTCTAACGGTTCTAGGTTCTTTCATTTTTGGAACCATTATCGGCTTGCCATTGGGCATTATTCTGGTGGTGACGAGGCCAGGGCATATTATGGAAAATAAAGCGGTATTTACAGTGCTGAATACGATTATTAATATCGTTCGTTCTGTACCATTTATTATTTTACTGGTTGCAATTATACCATTTACGAGGATTGTAACAGGAACATCCATCGGAGTAGCTGCTGCGATTGTCCCGCTATCTGTATTTGTAGGTCCTTATTTAGCAAGATTAATAGAAAACTCTATGCTTGAGGTAGATAAGGGAGTACTCGAAACGGCATATGCAATGGGGGCAACAAAATTTCAGATTATCACAAAGTTTATTTTGCCTGAGGCCATTCCCTCTTTAATTCTATCCTTTACCACTGCGACAATCGGTTTAATTGGGTCGAGTGCAGCAGCAGGTGCTGTTGGGGCTGGAGGGCTTGGTGATTTAGCCATTACATATGGATACCAACGCTTTATTACCATCGTAATTGTAATAACAGTTGTATTGTTAATCGTTCTTGTTCAAATAATTCAAAGTTTAGGAAATGCATGGTCAAGACATGTGAGGAGGAAAAGAGGATGAAAAAGTTTTTTGTTATTTTTGCAGCACTTGTTTTAACGGTTTCAGTTTTATCAGCTTGTGGATCTAGTTCCGCATCTTCAGAAAATGGAAAAACACGTACGATTAAAATTGGTATTAATGGCGACGACAATGATTTATGGAGAATCATTCAAAACCAAGTGAAAGATGATGGTATCAAGTTAAAAATTATTTCTTTCTCGGATTATGTGCAGCCAAATACAGCATTAAATGACGGGAGCCTTGATTTAAATGCGTTTCAAACGATCACATATATGAATCAGTTTAAGAAAGAACATAATCTGGATATTACGGCTATTGGTTCAACCGTAATTGCACCGATGGGATTATACTCTCATAAATACAAAAAGTTAAGTGATATTCCAAATGGTGCTACCATTACTATTCCAAACGATGTTACAAACGCTGGTCGTGCTCTTAAACTATTACAATCGGCTGGGCTTATTAAGCTAGTAGATAATTTTGACCCAAAAGGAACAATTGACCAAATTAAAGAAAATCCAAAACATTTAGTGATTAAACCAATTGCAGCTGGACAGACCGCTAGATCATTAGATGATGTTGCTGGAGCAATTATCAACAATGGTTTCGCCGTACAGGCAGGACTAGATCCATCTAAAGATCCGCTTTACAAAGAAGATCCAAATGATAAAGCTGCAATGCCTTATATCAATGTTATTGCATCACGCACAAAGGATAAAGACGATAAAGACTTTTTGAAAATTGTGAAGGCATACCAATCAAAAGAAGTACATGATTACATTATTAAACGTGATAAAGGTGCTACCGTACCTGTTAATATTTCAATCGATAAAATTAAGAATCTATAATTTTTCATTAATCGCTAAATAATTGAAGGGAGAGTTTGAGATGACAGTTCAAGTAGAAACACAAAGAGAGCAAATTGTGAGGAATATAGAGGATTCCAAGGAATTATATATAAGAGCAAGTCATCAAATTCATGAAAAACCGGAGATTGGAAATCAAGAGTTTTTTGCTTCTGAAACCTTGACGGAAATACTGGAAAAGGCTGGATTTAATGTTACGCGAAATGTGGCAGGACATGAAACAGGGTTTATCGCTAGAAAATCTGCATCCAAACCAGGTTCTAAAATTGCCTTTTTAGCAGAATATGATGCTCTTCCTGGTTTAGGTCATGCATGTGGCCATAATATCATTGGAACAACGAGTGTTGCAGCAGGTATTGCGCTGGCTGACGTAATAGAAGAAACAGGTGGAGAGGTCGTTGTGTTTGGGACCCCAGCTGAAGAAGGCGGTCCAAATGGCAGTGCAAAAGGCAGCTTCGTTAAACACGGGTTATTAGAGGGAATTGACGCAGCGTTAATGGCACATCCAAGCGGGAAAACAGGATTGTCCAGTCCGTCATTAGCGGTAGATCCTTTGGATTTCCATTTTTACGGAAAAGCTGCCCATGCTGCAGGGGCTCCGGAAAAGGGAATAAATGCTCTAGATGCTGTAATCCAATTATTCAATGGAATTAATGCCCTTCGCCAGCAGTTATCGCCAGAGGTTCGTATCCACGGAATTATTACTCATGGCGGAGATGCGCCAAATATTATTCCTGAATATGCATCCGCAAGATTTTTCATACGGGCAACTACTTGGAAACATACAGAGGAGGTTTCAGGTAAAGTTCGCAATATTGCTGAAGGCGCAGCATTAGCAACTGGTTGTACCGTTAAAATTGAAAGGTTCCAAAATGAAGTCCATGATTTCATCATTAATCACACACTAGATGAAATAGTAGAGGAAGAATTAACCTTGCTAGGAGAAATTGTGGAAGGAAAAGATAGCGGCATTGGTTCAACGGATGCAGGGAATGTCAGCCATGTTGTTCCGACTACACATGCTTATATCAAAATTGGACCAGATGATCTCGTTCCGCATACAAATGAATTTCGTGAAGCGGCTGGCTCTGAGCAAGGAGAGCATGCTTTAGTAACAGCTGCAAAGGCATTAGCATTAACAGGTTATCGTTTATTAACAGATAAGGAATTATTAGAAAAGGTTCAGAAGGAATTTCAAGAAACAGATAAATAAGTTAGGTTGGAATACTCATTTAATAAGAGGCAGATTTTTGCACAAATGGTTTCATATATGAAATCTTTGTGCCTTTTTTATGAGGAGAAATGTGTCTAACTGGCATAAATTCGATAACTATATTTAGGAATTATACCAATAACAGTAACAAATTTGCATGACTGACATTTGTGATTAATTGGTTAAAGGGAGATTTTGCCACTATAAATATTAGGATGATTCCATTTATTAATAGAATAACTTTATGGAAAAAAGCGGTCATATTAATCATGATTGCTTTTTTATTTTTCAACTTCCCGATGCAGAAATGAAGTAGCTAACCAGGGCAATGTTCCTATTACTCAATGCTCTTATTCAATAAAAAATATGCTTAAGGCAAAATATCATTTCTTGCACTACCTTCATTGAACTTTACTATAATATAAAGAATTTAAAATATGACGAAATGGATGGGGAAATTTGGCGGTAAAAATATTCTCGTAGCTAATTGTAAAAGGAGTTGATGCATGTGGGAATAAATCATCTTTTTAATCTAGCTGGCAAAACAGCTATTGTTACAGGTGGAGGAAAGGGTCTAGGTGCAGAAATGGCTAGTGCACTTGCTTCCGCCGGAGCAAATGTGGTTGTATGTTCAAGAGATCTAGAAGCGTGTCAAATAGTCGCTAACCAATTAAAAAAATATGGTGTAGACACTCTAGCCTTTAAATGTGATGTAACTAACCAAAAGGAAATTGAAAATGTAGTGAAAAAAACGATCAAAGAGTTTGGAAGCATAGATATTTTAATTAATAATAGCGGAACATCGTGGATGGGACCTGCTTTAGAATTGCCTGAGGAAAAATGGGACAAAGTCATGGGGGTAAATGTAAAAGGGGTATTTCTTTTTAGTCAGGCCGTAGCAAAGGAAATGATAAAGCAAGGTAGCGGAAAAATTATTAATATCTCATCTGTTACTGGGTTTGGTGGCACACAACCGGAATTATTGGATACGATAGCCTACAATACGAGTAAAGGTGCCGTTATGACATTCACAAAAGATTTGGCCATTAAATTAGCACGTCATAATATTCAAGTGAATTCCATTGCACCTGGATTCTTTCCTACTGAAATAAGTAAAAAGGTAATAGATAACGCTAATTCCTATATTCTAAGTCAAATACCTTCAAGAAGATTTGGGAAGGTGGAAGACTTACACGGGGCGACTGTCTTCTTGGCCTCAAGAGCGTCAGATTATATGATAGGGCATGTTTTAGTAATAGATGGTGGAATAAGTAGTTTAGTCTAAGATGAAAGGATGAAGATATAGTGGAGAAGAATGAGCAAGTGGAACTTTATAAGGCTATAAAATTAACTGGCTTTAAAGTTGAGCAAGAACTAAATAATTGGATTAAGGATCAGATTAACCACACGAAATTTGTGCAAGGAACAAACATTGCCGGCAAGTACTATGTTCACGTAATGAAATGCGTTCAAAATAGCATGGGGCATTTGTTCTCTAATTTAAATATACCATCGAAACAAGACGTTACTAATATAGGTAAATTGGTTTTGCAAGTGGAGGAAAAAATAGATAAGGTAGAAGATCAAGTATTATTACTTCAGCAAAAAGTGGAAGGGTTAGAAAACGGATAGGTCACAACTTGTCTTTATGAAAAAGGAGATGGATTAACTAGTGGATAAAAAGGATGAGCATCCAAATAGCTTGGAAGCGAAGCCAACTGATTTAGTAATTGCAAATATAAATGTAACTAAAGAATATTTAAGGTGGAATGGCTTTTTCAGCCATTGGACAGAAAGTGAACTAATGCAAGAAAACACACCAAGGGAAGCAATCTGGAAGAAAAACAAGGCTATATTATGGTACTATCCTACCTCACAGAAGAAATATAAAACTCCATTATTTTTAATCTATTCTCTAGTTAACAAGCCATTTATATTAGATTTATTACCTGGTGAGAGTGTTATACAATCATTTGTTAAAAATGGCTTCGATGTTTATCTATTAGATTTCGGGATTCCTAGAGATGAAGATAGTGATATCACTGTCGATCATTATATAGTAGATTATATCCAGCGAGGAGTAACTAGGGCGCTTCATCATTCTAGTGCCGAAAAAATAAGTATTGTTGGTTATTGTCTTGGAGGAACTTTAGCTTCGGTATATACGGCAATATCTAACGAACCCATCGAAAATTTAATTTTAATGGTTGCTCCTATTGATTTTCAGTATTTTCCTTCGTACGACCAATGGGTTGCAGCGTTAAGAGCTGAGTTAATAAATGTAGATGATTTAATCGATTACTATGGAGTAATCCCAGCAGAATTTGTAAAGTTTGGAGTAAGGTTACTTACATCACCAGTTTACTTAAGTCATTACCTATCTTTATTAAATAGAGCTGATGATCCAAATTATGTACTTAGATGGAGACTTTTTAATAAGTGGACAAAAGAACATATTCCATTTGCAGGGGGGGCAATGAAACAATTAATCAATGACTTTGTAAAGGAAAATAAATTGATCAAAGGAGAGCTTATGATACGTGAGAAAAAGGTTAATTTAAGCAACATTAAGGCTAACCTTCTCGTTGTTTCCTCCAATCTAGATCATCTTGTCCCTAAAGAACAAAGCATACCTATTATAGATCTCGTCTCAAGTCAGGATAAAACGTATAAGCTCCTCCAAGGCGGTCACACTCATTTAATTGTAAAAGATAATAAACTTCCAGATTATCTGGAAGAATGGTTGCCTCAACGTTCAGATCCACTTTAATAACGTAGTTCGATACTACTACAGTCCACCAAACTAATCCATACAAGCATCAGTGAATAAAGAAGTTATATCTCTCATGAGGGAAAATAACGACGATAGGAGAGAATTATATGTATATACTTTATTCAAGTAAGTGGAGAAATGTTGAACCGTATATCGATTATTTGGGGTTTGCTAGCATTGTCTATCATGATTTTCTTATAATTCAACACTCAATAATAAATTAATCTTATATCAACTCCATTCCCATCAGCGGATTGGAGTTTTTTTATTAAAAATAATAATTTTTATTAAATAGATTATATTGATGATAATGTAAACATAATTGCACAGTCTTTTCACCAAAGCGAAATTTCATTATTAAAAAAGATGAATGGAGTACAATTCCCTTTGCCTCTGCGTAGGATTGGTATGTAATATATCAACTAATATCAAATTAGATGCATAAGTATTTCTGCTATTTATGGTGCTAAACGTACTGTGTTTTAGTATGTTTAGCACACCTGTTATTAATTTTCAAGAAAGGACCCTTTAGCTTAAATAATACCTTCTTCTAGTTTAATTCGGTAATACTGTATTTAAATATTGCTTAGCAATTCAAAAATCTCTTCATCAACTTAATCGTTTCCGTATGCATTCCTTCATGATAAATGGTGCGAACGAGAACCTGTGCAATGGTATGCATTCCAAGCTCTGTAGGAGAAAATTCTTCTTCTAAGCGATTTCCGTAAAGCTTCCTAATCATTTTTGGCTGTTCCGCTAATAATTTTTTTAGCTCTTCTAATCGAGGTGGTGGAGTTACCCAGTCTGCAGGTTTTGTACCAAAGCCAAACCAATCTTGAAATCCTTCTGGAACTGGGATAGATTCTTTCGTAACAGCCTTAATCCAAAGATATTGATCAAAATAAATATGCCCTAGATTCCAGCGAATATTATTGTGGAAGCCTTCTGGTACAATGTCTACTTGCTCGTCTGTTAAGTTTGTAATTAAATGAAGCGTTTCTTGCCTAAAGGATTCTAATTGATTAAATAAGATTTCATGTCTTTTTAACATTCTCCAACCACTCACCTTTAATAATTCTGAACTTTCACATTAATATACTATCATTTTAAATATAATTCTTCATGTGTTTTTTTCTTCTTTATAGTAAGATAATTGGTCTTCCAATGTACCTGTATGAAGTTCAAACTTATGCCCATCCGGATCGGTAAAATAAATAGATTTGCGATCCTTTTCGTCGCGAGTTCTACCTGGGAGAATAGTAACCTTTAATTTTCGAAATTTCGACAAATATTGTTCGATTTCGTGTTCTTCAATAGAAAAGGCTATGTGTGTATAGGAATAATGAATTTCATCCCGGGGGATATCCTTTTCCTCATTCAGTGCTAACCACAGCCCGTTTAAGTCAAAATAAGCGGTAGTATGCCCTTTTACAAGCAGTTTTGCATTAAAAACTTTTTCGTAAAAATCAATAGATTTCTCCAAATTTGATACCGAAAATAGAAGGTGATTTATCCCTTTCATTCCAAACACATCCTCTAAAGGTAACTTTCCCCTATTATATCAACAGAAATTGGAGGGATGACAAATTTCCATTTTTCATTAATAATAAAAAGGTCATGAAAAATTTTTCGGTATTCAAATTTCTATTATAAAAAGTTGAGGGATACTATGGTTACAAGACTTGATAAAAAAACAAGAAGGAAAAAGAGAAGAAGAAGAATTCTCCTCTTATTTATATTTTTGATTATTATAGCATTGGCGGGATGTGCCGTTTTTCAATATTATTCAGGTACCAAACAAGCAGGCGAAGATGGATTTAAAAAAGAGAATTATGAGTTTCATGGCAAAAAGGACGCTAATGGAAAGATAAACTTCTTATTACTAGGAGTCGATCAGCGTAAAAATGAAAAGTCTCGTACAGATTCCATGATAGTTGCACAATACGATCCAAAAAATAAAAAAGTGAAGCTTATATCCTTAATGAGGGATATGTTTGTTGAAATCCCGGGTTACAAAAACTATAAATTAAATACTGCATTCTTCCTAGGTGGACCGGAATTACTACGTCAGACTATTAAGCAAAATTTCAACCTAGATGTACAGTATTATGTAATGGTCAACTTTAAAGGCTTTGAAAAAATTGTCGACACGCTCGCACCGAATGGAATTGAAATAAATGTAAAAGAGGAAATGTCAAAGAACATTGGGGTTACATTGCATCCGGGTCTCCAAAGACTAAATGGTAAAGAGTTATTAGGTTATGCAAGGTACCGACATGATGCTAAAGGAGACTTTGGCCGTGTGGAACGACAACAAGAAGTTATTCAAGCATTAAAGGATGAAGTATTGAGCGTAAATGGATTTGCTAAGGCGCCGAAGCTATTAGGAACAATTGAGCCATATATTCAAACAAATATGGATACTAGTGATGCCATTGCGTTGGTAAGTGAATTTTTACTAAAACGTCCAAAAGATATAGAAACCTTGACCGTTCCTGTTCAAGGTGCTTATCAAAACGGATATGTATCCTATGACGGTGCTGTTCTAGAAATTGATAAAGAGAAAAATCAGCAAGCCATCGAAGACTTTTTAAATGGCAATAGCAGTACAGCAAATAGCTTAAATCCTTAAAAAAAAGCTAGTCTTCTTTAAAAAGAGGACTAGCTTTTTACGTTTGGAATCAGAATTTAAAAGCACCATAATTTAGGAATAAATTTTTTCAAGGCAAATAATAAAGATATTCGCTGAAATCTCTATTCTGTTAAATTCCTTGAATCCAAAAGTACCATACAACTTTATTGCTGGAACATTTTGTTCTCCGGTAGAAACCACGAATCTATGAATATGCTTATAGGTTTCAAAAATAAACTGCACTAGTTGTTTGCCAATACCTTGGCGGAAGTAGGCGGGATGAACCACGAGTCTGCATATTTGCAGATGTTGTTTGTTTTCCTCCACCGAAATAACTCCTGCTAATTTTCCTTCCTTCCAATAGCCATAAAATGTTTCTTCACTCCCCAAAATAGAATCGACGGTATCATGCAAGGGAGGTATATCGTGAAAGTTCATTAAATTTGCCTCTACCCCATAAGCAGGAAGTTGTACATGTAAGATTTCCTCAGCTATTTTTTGATTATCGATTTTCAATAATGCAATCAATTAACCCACTTCCTTTAATAATTCTATTCCCATATAAATCGCAACACCCCAAATTATCAGAGCAGAGATTTTATTTAAAATGGTTAGGGTCTTCCCGGTTTGGTCCAATCTTTGCAATAGTTTTCCTGCAATCGCTAAACCAGAAAACCAAATCCAAGAGACAAATATCGTGGCTATAGTAAATGCCCATTTATCGATACCATGGTAATGAAGTGAATTGGTCCCAATAACCCCAATTGTATCTAGTATAGCATGGGGATTTAATAGGGAAACCGAAGCAGCATAAGCAATCTGCTGTTTCGCTGACAACCGTCCTTGGTTATTTTGTTCGACAGTACCTTCGCTTCTCCAGATTACCCAGCCCATATATAGAAGAAACAAAAAGCCGACTGTAAAAATGGTTATCTTTAGCCATCCAAAGGTCAAAACGACTACGGATACACCTAAGACGGCAGCACTTATTAAAAGGGTATCGCATAAGGAAGCGGTAAGAATCACTGGAAGAGTTCTTACTAATGTCTTCTGACTTGCCCCTTGATTAAAAACAAATACATTTTGGACACCTAAAGGCAAGATGAGGCCAAAGGCAAGAAGAACCCCATGTATTATTGCTTCAGTCATCATTATTTCCTCCACGTTTAGCTAATAGAACAATATTGTAAGATGGGAAAAATCATTTCTTAATCTTGTTTTATTCATACAATATTTACAATATGGCGAAAAAACTTATGTAAAACTTCTTCGTAAATAAAGTCATGAATGCAACCTTTTCTCCGCTTTACACTATTTACATTCTCTATGAAGTTATGTTTTTCCTTGTCATTTATGATATGAAATCATCTATATGATAATTTCCGAATATTTTCGACAAACAATATAAAAACACCGTCTAATCTTATAGAATCGCTTAATTTGCAGTGGATTTAAAGGTGAATTCATATTTGAGATTACTTGAAGTGGAGTGATCGTTATAACCATGACAATCAAAAGCAACATCCAGATACTGCTCATATGAAAGAGGGGATGAAATAAAACGAGCTGCCTTGAAGTGTTTTCCCGCAAAGGGTTGGATAGCACAAAAAAGAGTATGATTGTAGGCGAAACACTGTTATTCAAGGCTTATATTATCGCCAGTTCACATCAAGGAAAGGGCTCCACCTTACATTTACAAGAAGCAGTGGAAGAAGATAAAACTGCGATTACAAGCCTCGTAAATTGTCTAGGAACGCCACGCATTTTTTCCGCCGGATACTTGATAAGCATTCAACAGGAAGAACTACCGTCTCGGAAAGTTCTCTCGAAAAAGGGAAACAACGTCTGTACAATATTCAGTACAAGAGCAAATACTCCGATTTTCACTAAGAGGTCAAGAATGGGTGAATTATGTAAAGGAGATTCATATCATTTACTCTCTATATTTCCATAATTAATGGTCTGATGCCACAAGACCTTTATACTGTTGAGAACCAATGGGAACGGAAATATCGATCCCTTAATGAAAATTATAACTAAATAATTGATATTGCTATGTCGAGGGCAAAGAGGAGAACCAGGAAAGCAGTGCCTGGTTCTTATTTTTAAAAAAAAGCTTCAATCGATTTAGAATCATGACCACTCCCATTTGCAGGAAGAGGAGGACTAAATAAATATCCTTGTGCTTCATCACAGTGATTGTCTTCCAAGAATTGCAATTGTTCTGTTGTTTCCACGCCTTCTGCAATCACCCTCAATCCTAAATGATGAGCCATATCAATGATAGTAGTGACGATATTACTGTCACTGTGGCTTGTCGTAATGTCCTGTATAAAGGACTTGTCAATTTTCAATCCGTCAATGGGAAACTTTTTTAAGTAATAAAGGGAACTATATCCGGTACCGAAATCATCAATAGAAACTTTCACCCCAAGTTCTTTCAATTCATGAAGAATATTAGAAGCTAGATTCACGTCCATCGTCATACTCTCAGTAATTTCTAATTCCAAATATTTTGCAGACATCCCTGTTTCAGCTAAGATGCTTGATACCATAGAAATTAAATTCTGTTGATAAAATTGGCGGGTTGATAGGTTTACAGAAATAGATATTGGAGGATACCCTTGATCCTGCCAGCTTTTATTTTGCCGGCATGCCTCGCGCAATATCCACTCACCAATAGGAATAATTAAGCCTGTTTCCTCTAAAATGGAGATAAATTTCATTGGAGGTACCATACCTTTTGGGTGCTGCCAACGTAATAACGCTTCGACACCAACTAGCTGTTTCGAAGCAATGTCTATCTTAGGCTGATAATATAGAATAAATTGTTCTGCCTCCAGTGCTTTATACAACTCATTTTGAATCTTTAGTTTTTCATATGATTCTTTTTCAAGCATAGGATTATATAGATAATAATTATTTTTTCCGAGCTCCTTTGCTTTGTACATGGCAATATCCGCTTTTAACAATAATTCTTCTGCAGATTTACTATGCCATGGAAAAAAGGAGATTCCGATGCTGGGAGTTATATAAAGTTCATTTTGGTCCACTTTGAAGGGGTATCTTAAAGAATCGATAATTGTTTCCGCGATATTTTGTGCTTCTAAATTTGTCACATTTTCGAGCAATATCGTGAATTCATCACCGCCTTGTCTTGATAGAGTATCTTGCTCCCGCAGACATTTTTTTAAGCGCCTTGTTACTTCGATTAACAAATGGTCTCCGGTAGTATGGCCTAAAGTGTCATTAATCAGTTTAAATCGGTCAAGATCTAAATAAATAACTCCAACAGTAAAATTTCCTTTCTCCGCTTTTTGTAGTGCTTCGTTTAGACGTTTTTTGAAAAGTCTACGATTTGGCAGACTTGTGAGTGGGTCATGAAAAGCCATAAATTCAATTTGGTCCTCAGCCAACTTTTGCTTTGTAATATCCTTGATAATGCCGTAAACACCGACAATTTTGTTTTCTACACGGATTGGGATATTTGTTGCTTGTAGAAATACTACGTGACCATCCTTATGATAAATAGAGCTTTCATATGTCTGGGGATCCCCATTTGCGGCTTTTTGGAAAGAGGTAGCGGTTTTTTCAAAATCTTCTTTTGTGATAATTTCTGAAAAATTCATTTTAGAAAGCTCTTCATTGGAATACCCGGAAATAACTGAACAGATTGGATTTAAACTAACAAAGTTCCCATCCATGTCAAGAGAAAGAATGGCATCCGGATTATATTGAAATAGGGAGCGATAGCGTTGCTCGCTTTTGGATAATTTTCTTTCCATTTCTTTTCGTGCTGTTATATCTTTTGCAATTCCTATTAATCCAATAATTTCACCGTTCATAATGGGAACAGTGGAAATTAGGACCTCTATACATTTATTGCTTTTTGAATGAATTTTAGTTTCAAATTTTTGAGGAGTCCCGTGTAAGCATTTATTTATATACAGTTGCGCTTTCTCCTTATCCTCTATTACGAGCCAAAAGTCAAAATAAGAAAGGACTATTTCTTCTTTTGAAAAACCAGTTAGTTGCTCTCCAATTGGATTAATACTTGTAAAGCAACCTCTTGAATCTAAGGAAAAAATAATATCGAGACTATATTTAAAAAGTGACTCATATTGTAAAATAGTTTGGTTTAAATTTTTTTCTAATTCAAAATCTACACGTTTATTACGAATATGAAGAAAAATGCAGATACCATACACGCCAATGATGATAATGCTGATAAAAAGATGTATCTCTGCCAGTTTCCCTTTTATGAAAAAAAACATAATCGATAATATGAAATTTATCACGAGTAAAATGAATAGTAAAAAACTCATTTTTGATATTTTCATGTATATTCCCCTTTGTATAATGACAATTCATTTCTTTTTACTATTGGCATTTACAGGTTGGACTATGCCGCTGAGTAGTTACTTTCTACTCGAATCGTTTAAATTTTTTCTTGCCTTATGGATTTTATTATTGTAAATTGTTAAGTAAGTTAGGAAATTTCTAAATTATAACTAAATACGAAATCTTATCCAGAGAGGTAGAGGGACTGGCCCGATGATGCCTCAGCAACCGTCAATTTTTATTGAAATGGTGCTAATTCCAGCAGGTATATTTGCCTGAAAGATAAGAAGAATGTGATGCATTTTTGAGGACTTCTTCTTATGAAGTTCTTTTTATTTTTGTATATAGGAGGCTTTTTCATGACAAATCAGCATATTGAAACAGAGCTTGTACAGATTGGCAATCGTAGTGAGCAGCAAACGGGTGCGGTAAATCCGCCAGTATACTTTTCAACAGCCTATCGTCATGAAGGAATAGGGATTTCCACAGGCTTCGAGTATTCACGTACAAAAAATCCGACACGTGCGTTATTGGAGGATGGTTTTGCCAAACTGGAGGTGGGGGAGCAAGGTTTTGCCTGCAGTTCGGGGATGGCAGCGATCCAACTTGTGCTATCCCTTTTTCGTCAAAATGAAGAGATTATTGCATCGGATGATTTATACGGAGGAACCTATCGATTACTTCAGCAATATTCGGAAAGCTATGGCATTCATACGCAATTTATTGATTTAAATAATGTTGAAAAGTTGGAGTCTGCTATATCAGGAAAGACAAGGGCGATTTTAGTAGAAACACCAACCAATCCTTTGATGATTGAAACAGATATTCAGGCAATTGCCGCTATTGCCAGAAAACATCATCTGCTTCTCGTAGTAGACAATACCTTTTTGACACCATATTTGCAAAAACCATTAACACTTGGAGCAGATATTGTCGTTCATAGTGCAACTAAATATATAGGCGGTCATAACGATGTTCTAGCCGGACTTGTAGTGGCAAAAGGTGCCGATATTTGCGAAAAGTTAAGCGCCTACCATAATGGAGCCGGTGCAGTATTATCACCTTTTGATTCATGGCTGTTGATTCGCGGATTAAAGACATTATCCCTCAGAATGGAGCGCCACCAGGAAAATGCGAAGAAATTAGCGGAGTTTTTACGCAATCGGCCTGAGGTTGAGAATGTTCTTTATCCAAATAAAGGTGGAATGCTTTCTTTCCGATTACAGAAGCCGGAATGGGTGCCGTTATTTTTGAAGAATCTACAGTTAATCACTTTTGCAGAAAGCTTAGGTGGAGTAGAGAGTTTTATAACCTATCCGGCTACACAAACACATGCGGATATTCCAGAGGAAGTACGTGTTAGTCGCGGTGTTTGCAACAAATTACTGCGATTTTCAGTGGGGCTTGAACATGTTGATGATTTGATAGGTGATTTAAAGCAAGCATTTGCAAAAATTGTGCAGGAGGAGCTGGTGTGAAAAATGGCAAGTCTCCGTGAGTTTGATACAAAACTTGTACATCAAAACACATATGTGGATAAAGTAACTGGTGCAGTAAATCCGCCTATCCATTATTCGTCCACCTTTCATCAAACAGCCTTTGATCAATTTGGAGCATTTGATTATAGTCGGTCAGGCAATCCGACCAGAAAAGTGCTGGAGGACACTATTGCTGATTTAGAGGGTGGAACAAATGGGTTTGCATTTTCATCCGGAATGGCTGCAATTTCATCTGTATTTATGCTCCTTTCGGCAGGAGACCATGTTTTAATCTCACAAGATGTATATGGCGGAACATATAGAATCGTTACTGAAGTTTTAACGAGATTCCAAATAGAGCATACTTTTGTCGATATGACAAATTTAGATGAGGTGACAAAAGGGATTCAGTCGAACACCAAGGTTTTATATGTAGAAACTCCATCCAATCCGCTATTGCATATTACGGACCTTAAAGGAGTTATCGAAATAGCAAGAGCAAATGGATGTTTAGTCTTTGTGGATAATACCTTTATGACTCCTTACCTGCAGAGGCCATTAGAACTTGGTGCGGATATTGTTCTACATAGTGCAACGAAATTTTTATCAGGGCACAGCGATGTTGTAGCAGGTCTTGCGGTCGTGAAAGATGCTGAACTTGCTCAAAAGGTTGGATTTTTACAAAATGCATTTGGCTCTATTTTGGGGGTGCAGGATTGCTGGCTGTTATTAAGAGGAATGAAAACATTAAGTGTCAGGCTGCAGCAATCCGCAAAGACTGCCGAGAAACTGACGGATTATTTAGTTAAACATCCACTTGTTGAGGAAGTTTATTACCCAGGATTAACATCTCATCCCGGATACGCTACCCACCATTCACAGGCAAAAGGAGCCGGTGCCGTCCTTTCCTTTCGCTTGCCAGATAGAGAATGCACAAAAGCATTTGTCGAGAATGTGCGGATTCCTGTTTTTGCTGTTAGTTTAGGTGCTGTGGAGTCAATTCTCTCTTATCCTGCCACGATGTCTCACGCTGCAATGCCTAAGGAAGAACGTGAAAGAAGAGGGATTACAGACGGAGTCCTACGTTTATCAGTTGGTCTTGAACATGTAGATGATTTATTGTTGGATTTTGAACAGGCACTTGGAAAAGCATTGCTTGTAAAAAAGGAGACTGTCAACCATTCATAAAAGGAGTGATTGCATGAATTTACTAGATAGGCTAAAAGACTCGATATTAGTTGCCGATGGTGCAATGGGAACGCTTCTTTACTCGTACGGAAAAGATACATGCTATGAAGAATTTAATTTATCTCATAGCGATGATATCTATAATATTCATCAAGCTTATATTCAAGCGGGGGCACAGGTTATTCAGACCAATACTTATGGAGCCAATTATTATAAATTAAGTCAATACGGATTGGAGGAGCAGGTAAAAGCTATCAATATAGAGGCAGTGCGAATTGCGAAGCAGGCAGCAAACAAAGGTACTTATATACTCGGTTCCATGGGTGGGTACCGCGGTTTTCGAAAGGCGGACATTACGCTGGCTGAAATTAAGCGGAGCTTCCGGGAACAGCTTTTTCATCTTCTTCATGAAGGGATAGATGGGATATTGCTGGAGACCTATTATGATGCAGAGGAGCTCTTTGCCGTTGTGGAGATTGCAAAGGATGAAGCGGATGTACCAGTTATTGCGCAATTTTCTTTGTTAGAACCGGAAGTTTTGCAAAATGGGTCCTTTGTTAAGGATGGATTGCAGCGATTAGAGGAACTTGGAGCGGATATTGTTGGATTGAATTGTCGATTAGGTCCACATCATATGATCCAATCCTTTGAACAAATACCATTGCCGAACAGGTCATTTTTATCCGCATATCCGAATGCAAGCTTGCTAGATTATGAGGATGGCAGATATGTTTTTACAAAAAATGCAGAGTACTTTAGAAGCTGTTCTGTACGGCTCGTAGAACAAGGAGTGAGGCTGATAGGGGGCTGTTGCGGTACGACACCTGAACATATTAAGGCCATTGCGGAAGGAGTTCGTGGACTACAGCCTGTGACAGAAAAACAAGTGAAGCCTGTGCGACCAACGGTAGAAGTACTCGCGTCCCGAATCGATAAAGAACCTCCACTTCATCAAATTGTTAAAGAACGGACCTCTATCATTGTAGAGCTGGATACTCCTAAGCATTTACAAACAGAATCCTTTTTTACTGGGGCTAACCGATTGAAAGAAGCAGGAATTGATGCACTAACAATGGCCGATAATTCATTAGCCTCACCGCGTATTAGCAATACTGCAATGGCTACCATTTTAAAGGAACAGCACGGCATACGCCCGCTTGTTCATATTACCTGCCGGGACCGAAACCTAATCGGGCTCCAGTCACATTTAATGGGGCTTGACGCATTGGGAATTAATCAGGTTTTGGCAGTGACAGGAGATCCTTCAAAAATTGGTGACTTCCCAGGGGCAACCTCTGTCTATGATCTGTCTTCTATGGATCTGATTTCAATGATGAAACAGTTTAACGAAGGAATTTCCTATTCCGGAAAAACGTTAGGCAGGAAAACCTCCTTTTCTGTAGCCGCAGCATTTAATCCAAATGTACGTAATTTAGATAGAGCTGTTTCCCGTTTGGAGAAGAAGGTTCAAAGTGGGGCAGATTACTTCATTACCCAGCCGCTTTTTAATGAGAAACAAATGGAAGAGGTCTATGAATCTACCAAACATATGAAAGTACCAATTTATATTGGCATCATGCCATTAACAAGCTATCGCAACGCAAGTTTCCTTCACCATGAGGTTCCTGGTATTACATTAACTGAGCAAATTCTAAGGGTGATGGAAAGAGTGCAGGATGACCCCATTCAGGCAACAAGAGAAAGTTTAGCCATTTCAAAATCCTTGGTTGATACTGCCTTGAAATACTTTAAGGGAATTTATTTGATTACACCATTTACTCGTTATGATTTAACAGTCGATTGTGTAAATTATGTACACGCAAAGGAGAAGCTTGTCCATGGCACGAACGTTATTTGAACAGCAACTGGAACGAAAAATTCTTATATTGGATGGTGCGATGGGTACCATGATTCAAGGAAAGCAGTTGGAGGCGGAAGACTTTGGCGGTGAGGAGTATGAGGGATGTAATGAGTACTTATCGCTAACATCTCCTCGTGTTATTGCTGATATTCATCGTGCGTATTTGCAGGCAGGCGCTGATATTATTGAGACAAATACATTCGGTGCGACTAATATTGTTCTGGATGAATACGGTCTTGGGCATTTAGCGGAGGAAATAAATTTTCAGGCCGCCCAATTGGCGAAACAAGCAGCAGATGAGTTTTCTACAGAAGAATGGCCACGGTTTGTTGCTGGTTCAATGGGACCGACCACAAAGACATTATCCGTTACAGGTGGCGCGACTTTTGATCAGTTGAAGCATGCTTACTTGGAGCAAACGAAAGGATTGTTACGTGGGGGTGTAGATGTTCTTTTACTAGAAACGTCCCAGGATTTATTAAACGTAAAAGCTGCATATTTAGGGATTTGTGCTGCTTTTGAAGATGTCGGTGTGAAGGTACCGTTAATGATTTCCGGTACGATTGAGCCGATGGGTACGACACTAGCTGGGCAAAGCATTGAAGCGTTTTATATTTCCGTGGAACATATGAACCCTGTAGCGGTCGGATTGAACTGTGCAACTGGTCCTGAATTTATGTCTGATCATATTCGTGCTCTGTCTAGCTTAGCGCCGACTGCTGTTAGTTGTTATCCGAATGCGGGACTTCCGGATGAAGAAGGTCATTATCATGAATCACCAGAAATGCTTTCTGCCAAAATCCGCGGATTTGCAGAGAAGGGCTGGTTGAATATTGCTGGCGGCTGCTGTGGGACGACACCAGAGCATATTAAAGCGCTGAAGGAGGCATTAAAGGATGTAGCTCCTAGAATTCCAAATAAAGCGCACCCACACGCCGTATCCGGAATTGAGCCCTTTATTTATGAAGATCAAAGCGTCCGACCACTTTTTGTAGGAGAAAGAACGAATGTGATTGGATCACGGAAATTTAAAGGACTGATTGCAGAAGGAAAGTACGAGGAAGCAAGTGAGATAGCACGTGCTCAGGTGAAAAATGGTGCCCATATCATAGATATTTGTTTAGCAGATCCGGACCGAGAAGAAATCGAGGACATGGAACAATTTATCCAACAGGTGGTGAAAAAGGTAAAAGTTCCGTTGATGATCGATTCCACGGATGAAGCAGTACTCGAAAAAGCCTTTACCTACTGCCAAGGAAAAATATTATTAACTCTATTAATCTTGAAAATGGGGAAGAACGATTTGA